>JGI24737J22298_10000440_pt1 | contig 14223 bp, 10 predicted proteins | sample KBSCornC3_FD_22298 | JGI IMG/M metagenome (IMG submission 22298) | reverse complement strand
GAGGCCAGGGCCTACTTTGGCCGGTTCGACATCGACCGTGCGGAGCTTATGAAAACCTTCCAGCTCGCGGCCACGCCGAGTGATGAAGCTATTGCCGCCGAACGCCTGAACCTAACTGACGCCGAGCACACGCTTATCATTACCGCCGACGCCGGTAGCCAGCAAGATTATTGGAACACTACCACAAGCACTGCGTCGGATGATATGAAAGTGGTCGAAACGTTTTTAAATGTCACCGGCCTCAAATACACCGAGCTGGTGCGTTTGCTAGTGCTGGATTACATCGACCCTGACGACAAATTGTTTATTAAGCATCTCGACATGTCACCGGACACGGCCCAAAAGGAAATCGCCAACTTGGACGAAGCGGCGCTTGACCGTATTCACCGCTTCCTGCGGCTGCAAAAGAAAACTGGCTGGAAGTTAGAAACGCTGAACGCCATAATCATGCAAACCAAACTTGGTAAAGGCGATTTGGACGATCCGGCGCTGCTGAAGGCGGCCAAGCTGACAGTCATCGCCGCGAAAACCAAGCTAAAAATCGACGAACTGGTTGGCTGCTACGGTCAGATTCCCTACAGCACCATAGAGGAAGATCCGGCCAAGCCGCTGTATTACCACATATTTTTGAACAAGGCCAAAAACGGGCCAGTCAACGAAGGGCTTCTGCCCGCCGTCGTGCTTACCGGCACAGGAACTATTACCGGTGTGGCCGAAAGCCTGGCCGTCGCCTTACAAGTCAAGCAAAAAGATTTTGCCGTTTTGCAAGAACTGTTGCCTGACGACAAACTGACTTTCGATAATATCAGCCGGTTGCTACTGGCCGCCCGGCTGACGCGCAAGCTCAAACTCGCCGCTGACGAATATCGTATTCTTACTGAGCTGACTGGACTCGATCCGGCTGACTCACCCGGCGATACGCTTTCGTTTATCGAGGCCGCCCAAGCAGCTCGCGGCCATTCGCTTAAGCTTGCCAACATGCAGTTTATGCTGCAACATGCGGCCACTGAACTGGTCAACTGGGAGATTAAGGACGATACGGTCAAGACGATCCTCGAGGCATTACAGCCCGCCTATCAATCAGCTTATGCCGAAAACAAGTCGCCGTTCGATGCCAATTTGCTGGCTACCGAGCAGACTGAAGCGCTGTTGGCGCAGATCGCCAAACTTTCCGGCGTTACACCGGAAGACGCTGCGATTGTAGCCGGATTTTTGAAGCGTGAGTGGGTATCTGCCGCGGCTGCCAAAAGCTTTATCGATACGCTTTTTGCCGCCAGTTTTGACACTTCGGCCATCAAGAGCGCTATCGACGCGCTGAACGCCGTCCCAGCTGCCGACACCGACACCATCGACGAAAAAGCCCGCGACCTGCTGGAAACGCTCATGACTGCCTTGGCGACCGCCAACTTCTTGAACGCCAAAAAGGTACTGCTGCAATCAGAGATCGCCAAAGCTTTTAAGACCGACGAGGAACTGGTTGCCGCGGTTCTTGCGCACGTCCGTCTGGGTCAGCCCGCGCCTGGTACCGCCTTGGTGGCCGACGTGCTGCAAGCAGACAGCCTCATCGATACCGCCAACGATCCGCCGGTGCTGCCAACTGTTTCGGAGGCTGCCTTTGGCTCGCAATATAACGCTTTGCGGTTGTTGCACAAGCTGCTGCCTTTTGTCGCCGCTTTCAAGCTGGAAGCTACCGATGCTGGCTGGCTACTGCAAAACAGCACGGCTCTGGGGTGGCTCGAGGTTGACAAATTGCCTTACAAAGCGACTGGCCACACCAGCGCAGATTACGAAGATTACACCGAGCTGAGCCGTATGCTGGCGCTGAATAAAACTCTGACGCCGGTCGAAAGTCCGACTGATGCCACGCAGCCCGTCACCTTCTTCTCTGTTCTTGAAATGACGCTGCCCAGCAGCACCAGCACACGCGACGAGCTGCTGGAGAAACTGGCGCTGCTCACCGGATACGAGCAAACCAGCCTGGACGATATCGACGCCTACTTTTTCAGTACGTTCAGCTTGGACAATTACCGTAAACCTGGCACCTGGGAAACGATGCTGGCAGCTGCTGAATACTTGCGCCTGCTTGCCACCGATACTGCGGGCGTTGCGGCATTCATCCAGCCGGTGCTGACCGCTGCCGAAGCCGCCGCTCTGCGCCTGTGCCTTAAGTCGCGGTACGACGAAGATACCTGGCTGGACACACTCAAAGAAGTTATGGATGACATCCGGCCGCAAAAGCGCAACGCTCTAGTGGCGTACCTATTGGCGACGCGCACTGACCTTAAAGATACCACGGACATTTACGACCACTTGCTGATCGATGTTGAAATGGAAGCGATCATGCCCAGCTCCCGTATTGTGCAGGCGCACGGCAGCATCCAGTTATTCGTCCAGCGCTGCCTGATGGGCCTGGAGCCCGACTCGGCTGCCAACGTCGACTTGGACAGCGGCTGGGAGCAGTGGAAGTGGATGAAGAATTATCGCGTCTGGGAAGCCAACCGCAAAGTGTTCCTGTACCCCGAAAACTGGATCGAGGCCGAGCTGCGCGATGACAAATCGTTCCTGTTCACCGAAATGGAAAACGAGCTGCAGCAAAACGAGCTGACCGAATACAACGCCGAGCAAGCCTTCATCAAATACCTGGAGCGTTTGGACGACATCGCATTCTTGGAGATCGTGGCCACCTGGTACGATACCGTCGAGAAAAAAATGCACGTCTTCGGGCGCAGCAAGGGCGGCGACCCGGCCATGTACTACCACCGTACATTCGAGCAGGAACGGTATTGGACGCCGTGGGAAAAAGTGGATTTGGAAATTACGGGCAACCATTTGCTGGCGTTCAAGCGTAATAACCGTCTGACGTTAGCCTGGCCGATTTTCGGCGAAGAACCTGACCCCGCGCCGATCACCAAAATGCCCGACCCGACGCCCGGTACTCTCATAGCTAACGAAAAGCCCAAGCGCAAACTCAAAATCCAGCTGGCCGTCAGCGAATACGCCAACAGCGTATGGCAGCCCAAAAAAGTCAGCAAGGATGCCATACGCACGCCGTCAAGTTACACTGATGCGGCTTTTAATAACGAAGAGTACACGCTGATGTTCTTTGAGTCGGGCGATCAGGTGTGGTTTACGCGTGAGGCAGGCGGCAACAACGAAATCTGCGGTATCTTTGATATCGCCGGCTGCAAGGGTTATCCGGAACTGGTGGCCGAAGGCAGCAGCTACTTCCCTGATTTCTTCCCGGACTTTAAGGATACCAGCCTACTCATTCAGCGCTATCTCGAACGGAACTACGACAGCACCAACGACCTGGCGGTCCGTAACGCCGTTTCGCCGTTCAATTTCTACTCAATTCTGTTTGAGACGCCGAAGAATTTCCGCATCACCTATCCGCACCAGATGACGTACATCGACATGGTGGCGCTGCTGATGCAGTACCTTATGTATGGCGCGAACACCAATAGTAACTCTACCGTAGGCCACGATGGCTACCGCGGCATTAAGATACCGCTCGGCACGCTGCTACCCTACTTCATGGAAGACAGCAGCCACGCCTACGTGATCACGCCCGGCTTTTACGAGGGCAAAAAACGCGGCGACCGGGGCGAAACCGACGAAGCTGGCGCAGGCAGTAGCGCGGGCGCTACCCTGACCAGCGAAGAAGAAGCAGCACTGCAATACCGCACCGGCTCAGATGTCTTAGGGCTTATTGAGGACATCATCGCCCTGTTCAAAAAGTACATGGCAAAACTCCAGGCCGGCCAAACGCCAGCCAGCGTTATTGCCGAGCTGCTGGCCGACGAGGATTACCACGACATTGTTGATGAACTGAAGGTGTACGCCAAACTCCGTTACGGCGAAAAATTCGACAATATGTACCACCCACTCATTTGCGCGCTCCGTAAGACACTATACAAACACGGTGTCGGAGCGCTTATGGATCGCCAGACGCAGCTGCAAGTCACCAGCTTTAATTTCAAGGGCCATTACAGCCCGAGCGGCGTAGTTCCCCTTAATTACCCCATCGAAGACGTCGATTTTAACAGCGATGGCAGCTATAGCAGTTACAACTGGGAATTGTTCTTCCACGCGCCATTCTACATTGCCACGCAATTGACCAAAAATCAAAAATTCGAGGAAGCGCTTAAGTGGTTCCACTATATGTTCAACCCGACGGGTGCGCTCGCCGGCACAACGCCGCAGAAGTATTGGGTGACGAAGCCGTTCTATCTGCGTAACGACAGCGACTACCTGGCGCAACGTATCGAAAACCTGATGTACAATGTCGCCGACCCCACCAGCACGGAGCGCAAAGACCTGGAATTTGCTATCGAGGAATGGCGCGAAGATCCGTTCAAGCCGCACGTCGTAGCGCGCTATCGGACCGTCGCGTACCAAAAAGCATTGCTGATGAAGTACCTTAACATGTTAATTGAATGGGGCGATTATTTGTTCCGCCAGAATACAATGGAGTCAATTACGCAGGCGACACAGATGTACATTCTGGCCGATAAACTGTTGGGCGACAAGCCGCGCCAGGTGCCGCCGGTCGTCAAGCCGGTGCACGAAACGTACAATCAAATGGAACGGCGGCTGGACGCTTTTGGCAACGCGCTTATCGACCTGGAGAACATTTTGCCTGACCTTTCGGTTCTGCCAGAAGGTGGTAACGAGCTGCCGCCCGCGCCCGTAACACTCTCGACGCTTTACTTCTGTATTCCGCAGAACGAGCAAATTCTGGCGTATTGGGACACGATTGCAGACCGATTGTTTAAAATCCGTAACAGTCAGAATATTGATGGTATCGAACGCAGTCTGGCGCTGTTTGCACCGCCGATCGATCCCGGCATGCTGGTCAAAGCTGCGGCTTCGGGCCTGAGTCTTTCCGACATCCTGGCCGGGCTGAACGCGCCGTTGCCGTACTACCGCTTCCTGACGTTGGCGCAAAAAGCCACCGAACTGGCACAGGAAGTACGCGGCCTTGGTAACTCGCTATTGCAGGCACTCGAGAAGAAAGACGCCGAAGACCTTTCGCTGCTGCGCAGTGAGCTTGAGCTGAAAGTCCTGAACGCCGTCAAGGACATGAAAAAACTGCAAATAGAAGAAGCTGGCGAGCAAATCGAAGTCCTGAAGCGTACCCGAAAAGTGACCGAAGAGCGTCAAAGCTACTATGCCGGAATTGAGCGCATCAGTACTAAAGAACAGCTCAATCTGGACAAACTGAGTTCTGCAAACGACTTGCAGATTGCGGCGCAGGTATGCAACACATTGGCCGGCGTAGTCGCAATGGTACCCGATCTGCTGGGCGGCGTCTCTGGCATAGGAGGCAGCCCGCACGCCAGTTTGCAGTGGGGAGGTAAGAATCTGGCCGCCGCCGCCAAATCAGCCGGTGATGTGTTGACCATTTTTAGTACAGTAGCTACCTACGAAGCTACCCGTGCCGCAACCACCGGCGGTTACGAGCGCCGCTACGACGATTGGCAGTTTCAGGGCCGTATGGCTAGCAAAGAACTGGATTCAATCGACAAGCAAATTGCGGCGGCCGAAATCCGCAAGCAAATAGCCGAAACCGATCTGCGCAACCACGGGATCCAGATCGACAATGCCAACCAGACCGACGAATTCATGCACTCCAAATTTACCAACAACGATTTGTATCAGTGGATGATCGGTCAAACTACGTCGGTGTATTTCAGCGCCTATAAACTGGCTCACGACTTTGCCAAAAAAGCCGAACGCAGCTACCAATTCGAGCTGGGCCGCGATGACACGTTCATCGCCTACGGCTACTGGGACAGCCTGAAGAAGGGTCTCTTGAGCGCCGATAAGCTGATGCAAGACCTGAAGCGCATGGAAGCCAGCTATCTGGACAAAAACAAGCGTGAGTACGAAGTGGTCAAACACGTGTCCTTGGCGCAACTTGACCCGCTGGCGCTGACCAAGCTCAAGGCGACCGGCTCATGTGACTTTACGGTTCCGGAAGTCCTGTTCGACCTCGATCACGCCGGGCACTATTTCCGCCGGATAAAGACAGTGAGTATTAGTCTGCCGTGCGTCGCCGGACCGCACACTTCGGTGAGTGCCAAGTTGTCGCTAGTTAGCAACAGATACCGCAGGAACACTAACCCTGACAATGCAGCGGCCACCGGTTACGCTGAAGATCCAGGTAACGATGAACGCTTTGCCTACAACGTTGGTGCTATCCAGTCGGTTGCCACGAGCCATGGCCAGAAAGACAGCGGTTTGTTTGAGCTGCAGTTCAAAGATGACCGCTACCTGCCGTTCGAAGGTACGGGAGCTATCAGCAGTTGGCGGCTGGAGCTGCCTAACCCGGAGCTGGCGCAGTTTAACTATGACACTATTGCCGACGTTATCGTGCACATCAGTTACACGGCACGCGAAGGCGGCAGCAGCATGCGTAGTCTGGCAGAAGCGTCGGCACTGGACCGCATCGCCGAAGTTGAGCAAGAGTTGGGGCAAACTGGCCTGCACACCGCCCTCAACCTGAAGTATGATATGCCGAACGAATGGCACTTACTGAAAACGAATGGCACCGTAGATATAACCATTGACGCCTCACGGCTGCCTTACCTCGCGCAGGCTCTGGAAGCTTCCATCGACAACGTGATGGTGTTGGCCAAAGTGGAGGGCAACCCTGCCACCTTCACCATCAAGCTTGATGGTACCGCCCTCAATATGTCGCGCGAGGACGATTGGAAACTCTGCAAGGCACCAACCGGCGCGTTCAGCCTGGATACGCCTGTCGTGGTGTCGCTGACTGCATCAAACCTGGCAAAACTGGAGGAGTTGGTGCTAGTGGTGAAGTACGCATTCTAACACTCTAGTTGGCGGGGCTCTCAATTCGACAATGCCCCGCCGCTTCTGTCTCCGTGCAGGCCATACTAGCGGATACGGGAATGAGCCAATCCGGATTAGTCGTAGCGGCCTTATTATTGCTATCCTTGGGATTAGCAGCTACGTTACGCAATTTCTTTGTCCAGTAGCTCAGGAATTGCTTTGCATCGCACTCTATTTTTTGGGGTTCGAGTCCTGCCTCTCGGTTAGACCAGCAGTGCTAAATCAGTTACATATGTCAATTATATTTCGAACCCTATAGAGCCTAATAACAGAGGTCAACTTTTATATCCGAGTCGTAACAGGCTTGGATTATGATCGGCGTTCAAAAATCGCCAGAGGATCTATCGCGTGGGGATGCCCTTTGTTGAGACCGTACGCATACAGATATCTGAGGTCGAAAGATCGATCGACCTCTTGTGCAAATTTGCGATCCTCAGTCATTAAGGTATTAACGTAGTGCACACTTATGGCGTTGGTTATCAATAGGCGTCCAGCAGGCTGTATAACCCGAAACGTATTGCGCAATTTCTCTTTGGGTGAAAAAGTACGCCCGGGCTCCCCTTGGCGTCCGATGGTCTGATCCTTATCCAATCTGCTGCCCCTACCCTCTAAAATTGCTAATGAAAAGCCGGGAGTGGCATCGTCTTTATGTAGTTCGCCCATGCTTTTGCGCAGATACGTTATGCCGGGAGTGGCAAGATCTTGACGTTGTCTATTTTGTAGGTCGGGGGAAGCTATGGTTACGGCATGGCCACCGGTAGCCAAGATATCACCGATTGCTGTGTATTTATTTCCTCGCTGCGTATCACCAAAAATAAGTACATTTTTGGATTCGCCGGGCATGTTCCCTTGTGTTACGCATGACTCCAGGTCGGGAGCTCTAACACCCAACAAGTCTAAAATCGCCGTTTTTGCAAGTGGACCCAATCGCTCTTCCTCGAGGGGTAGGGCTTGATTGCAGTAAGTGCGCATTCGATCTATCGCTGCCACGGTTTCGGTGACGTGCTCTAGGGGTGTTTGCGCCAAGGCCCACGTTAAGTATTCTGGTTTCTGTATATCGGGAAAATGCTCCGAAACGCCAACGCCGCTAATCATAGAGTAAGACTATACTATGACAGTCACTTTACGTAAACCCCTACCATGGCTGGGCTGGTGGTAATTCGCTCCATTCTACTAATACCTCCTTCAGAGAGCTTGTTCGTTAGAATCGGAATCAGTAAGTAAGTCTCTAATGCAGGTTAGGCGCATCGTAAGCGTGGCCGCTCAGCTGGGATGAACCGGATAGAATACGGATGCACAACTCTCAATCGGCAAGAGTCCTGAGGGCTGCGCTGACGCTTGCGATTCCGCTAGATAACGGGTTGCCAGGGGGATCTCCAGGGCTGGTACATATTCGTGCCGCACCCTATTAAAGGTCCTTAGAGCCCAAATGTGCTCACTCCCACTCAGTGAAGTTACGATAGCGATGCCGTTTCGCCCCAGCCGATCCATGGCTGTGGCGAATATGTCTCGCCACACTAGCGGATCATTAAAAACATTCTGCCGCCTGAACAAGGCAACATCAAACTCGTGATTGCCATAAGCGGAGTTTTTACATGCATCAGCAACTGCAAATGAGTGGTTGCCGGGAAGGCCGGCAACCTGTTTTCTGGCGGTCTCAATACGCTCCGGAACAATATCCATCCCCACGATATTGACTTCACGATCACCGCCCCGTTTGCCGAATACATCCACCAAGACAGGTGCTTCCACGCAGCGACCGCAGGCAACATCGGCGATGGTCAGAGTGCGGGCGGGAGGCTCGTACTCTACTGCATCCAGTAGATCAGTCAATATGTTGCTAAAACGTTCGCGCTCTATCTGTAAGCCTTCTTGGAAGGCTTCGGGATTTTCTTGCATACACTTGTCGTAGTAGTTAACCATACTCCTCCTTGCTGTCGTACTAAACCCGCTACATATTAATTTTATACACAGGTATACCTTATTGTAATATAGTCGCAATGAGCGAACTGGATCTACAGATTGAATTGTGGACTTCTTACTGCTTGTCAGCCGTTTGCAGGATGTTCGATTCTGTATAATCTTTCTCCACCGTAATATGTAAATAGGTCATGTATGTCAGCGATTACTAAGGGACCATCTGGCCCAAAGGCACTAAGTGTGAGTGACTTTTCCGAGAGAGGAATGAAACTGTGATAGTTGTTGGTATTAGGGTGGTTACTCGTAATACTGTGTAGGACCCCGGGATGTAGTTCATCAAAAAATACCGCCTGAACGTCATCATTTTTATATATAAGGTCTCTTGTTCTTAGGTGTTGGTCTTTTTTGGGTGTCGGTATGGGCCAATCCTGAACTGTATAGCCGAAAGAGTGACAATTCCAGTTTTGTCCGGGCTGCAAATAGGTATCTCGAAAGAAATGCATGACATTGTCGACAGCATCAGGTGTGAGACCCTTCTCTTCAATGCGAAGTATTTTCTTTGATTCTGAAGACCAAGGGTTTGTTACTTCTTGGGTGGATCCGTTACTGTCATAGGCAATTATGGCGTTGACAACGATCATCCCTAATGTGTGGGTCTTAAGTACTTCGGGCCGTTCGGGATACCAAGTAGATTTCCAATTCCTTATTTCTCCTACTCCCTCAAAAACAACTCTTTTCGCCATTCCGCAATTATTATAGCAAGAAGTGTTTAAGACTACGCATTGCCTGACTTGTCTAATAGTCTCCGAGCTCGTTTTATGTCCTCTATTTCAATTGTGAAAGCTTGGTAGTTGTCCACGAACTCCTGCCAAGTTATTTGTGGTTCGAGTCCTGGCTCCCGTTCTTTGCTACAATAGAGCCATGAAAACTATTAGCCGTGAAATCGTATCCGGTCTCATTTTTTCTAAAGACGGTAAGCTTCTTATGGGGATGAAAGATCCTAAAAGCGGTGGTGTATATCTAGACTGCTGGCACCTCCCCGGTGGTGGTGTAGAACCCGAAGAGACGAAAGAAGATGCATTACGACGAGAAATATTTGAAGAAACAGGCATCGATATCTCTAACAGCCACATTTCGCTTGCTGACGATCAAGGTTCGGGTCAAACCGAAAAAACCCTTAAAGACACGGGCGAGACAGTGCTCTGTTATATGAAGTTTAATGTCTACCGCATTGACCTTGATGCCAATGCTGAAGAAATTCCGCTTAATCCAAGCGATGATTTACCAACGCTCAAATGGATCCCCCAGGACAATATTCACGACTACAAATTAACACCTCCTTCAGAGAACTTGTTCGTTAGAATCGGAATCGGCAAGTAAGTCTCTAATGCCGAGAATAATCACAATTCCCCCTGTCAGGAGACATATTACGAGGATATGTCTTTTATATATCCATTTCCAGGCATTCGCCTTGCTGAACATCTAACTTCCATGCCTCTTCATTGGGGATGCCCTTAATGATGGCAACGGCTGCGTGAATTATCCACTGCGAAGTTACAATGAGGACTACTTTATATGGTTTAGTTTTTAGTTCGTCTAGAAATCTAGCAACGCGCTGCTTCATATCGTCGATTGATTCGCCGTCATTAAAACGCGCCTTCCATTTATCATCCGCTTCATTAAGAGCGCTCATATGAAGCTGGGTAGACTTGCCTTCGAAACCAGAACGATGATCATTGAGTAATGGCGCTATTTCAGTCGGCACATTGTGAAACTTGTTCACAATTGCTGCTGTTTGCTGGGTACGCTTAAGTTCTGAAACGAAAATTCGTTCAATCGGAGCATCTTTCAAGCGTTCGGCCAACCCTTTAGCTTGTGATTCGCCTGTTTCGGTTATATGTACGTCGACAGATGGATCGGCGTTGCAGAGTTCAAGGTCATTATAATTAGTGCGTCCGTGGCGTGCGAGATATAATTTCATGTTTCTATCATAGCTCCTTTTGCAATATGCACATATCTCTGGTAGCATCAGAAACTTGTGAGTGCCGCTGAACGAGCCAGAGAAATCGCCGGCCAGGTTGTGCATCTGACCGACCAATCCCTGCGAGCTATAGGGGTAGTCGCCACAGACCTTAGGGAATATCGCGCTCAAGCCGATCGGCTGCGATCTAACGCCGAGAACATCCCGGCTTCTTTACGCTACATTACAGATGCCATTAGTGATGCTAAAGAGTCACTAGCCAATTGCACCGATAACAATCTTATCGCCGATAATGCGCTCGAAGCAATGCCGGTGAAAGAGGTTTATAGCATACGGGCAGACATAGTGAGTGTTAATATGGCCGCGACTGAACACATGGGCGCTATTATCAGTGACGCCGAAGAAAATCTCCAAAGCATTTCCAGCAGTGCCGAGCCGGTAGAAGAATATGCCGCCATTATTGATGGTAGCCTTCCGAACATAGACCGCTCAGAGGATAGCTGGATCTATTTGCGCTTCGCCTATAAAACATTAAAACGTGTATGGGATAGTATATGAGCGATCATCCGCCTCTTTTGGATACGGCCGAGTTTTTTGCCCAGCATGCCGGCGCCGATATAGCCGATGCCTTCGATAAGCTCAACGAAGCGGCAGAACGCTGTGAAGGTGTGGATAAATGGCTCGAGTCCTCCGTAGAGGCTGTTACCACCACAAACGGTTTGATCGAAAAACATATCGGTGCTTATGCGATGGCCAATGACTTTGCCGGTCAGGCGACGCAACTGCATCAGGCACAGCATTACGGCCCGAATAACGGACCCGCCCGGCGTGCCACTATTTTACTGAGGCGAGGTGTCGAAGAGATAGATGCCGAAAAAGAGGCTTTACTGGCGATGGGGACGGCCCTAGGCGGAGCGAAGGAGCGTCTAGAAGCAGTACGTTCTAATGTAGCCACCGCTCGTGGTTACCTTGAAACGAGCATTGAAGCCTGTGCGGTTCTGGGATTTGCCCAACTACAGGTTATCGAAGGGATTCAAAGATACATTGCGGCACGCGATACTGAAACAGCTATCGTCAGAAATGTCCAGGGCATGGTAGAGATCGCTGATGAAAACGCCACTAAAGTTGCCCATAATAAAGAGCCTAAGCAGGTCAGCGAGCAGATCAATGAGGCAAAGGCCGCACTAGCCGGACAAGAACAGACACTGGCAGCAGTCGAGGCGGCTATCGCCGACATACCCGGGATTATGCAAGAGATCGACCGTGCTTTGTCATACTGGGTTGGGGGTATGCGCTCCGAAATTCCCGGGCTATATACAGAGCTGGTGCGGTTGACTGGCCAACTCCAATCACCCTTAACGGCGGAAGTATTAAAAGATTACACACGACGCCTGGAGTACCAGCGTAAAAGTTTTGAAGCTGCTCAAACTGCACTCGACGAAACAAAGGGTTTTGTCACATCAGGAAAGCAGTTTTTCTCTAAGGCTATTTCGGCCATCATACGGTATTTACAGAGAGGATATTAAATGACGTACGATAGCAGCACTCCTCATGGAGCATTATTATCACAGCTCGATAAGCTTAACGCTACCATGAATACCATCGGGGATGGCTTACAAGAGGTTAGTAACAGTCTTCCGCTTGATACGCTGCGAGGGGTTCGGGTAGTGGCCAATATGGTGAACAAAGAAGCCGGCGACGCTGTTCATTATGCGGGTGTCGCCATACAATCGATTGATGCCGGTGCAGCAACGCTTGAAGGCAATGAACATATCATCGACCCCGAGCATCAGGACTTTGAGGCAGCAAATGAGGATATGGCTAACGGTGATTTAGATGTTAGGGAGGCTAGACTACGGGAAGTAGCTATCGGTGAGATCGCAACACAGGGAGCGGCTGCCGCTAGCCAAATCGGCCAGGAAATGACAGACAAAAAGAGTGAAGTTACCAATAGACTGCTCGTCTGCCAGGAGGCGTTAGGTATTATCAGCACCATGCGGAGCCTTATATCGCCTAGCTAGTCGTGTATTTTTAATGCCGTGCGCTACAAAGTGGCAATGGGCAACGTAATCATGGGTTAATCAATTTCTCCATTGTGCCTACTTTCCAGCCACCATATCGCAAATCATGCTACGCCCTGCTCTACCCACAGATGTATCGTTTAGCACATAACTGTGACCAGCTCCGAGCGTTTCATGAAACTCCAATTCGGTACCCGGCTGCGCTGAAGCGGCTTCTGCTAATTGTTGGCAGCCAGGATAAACGACGTCGTTTGTGCCGCAGAAAACTGCTATTTTGCCTAATTCATGGAGGGCTCCATTGAGTGGATTCACTAAGGGGTCGGAAAACTCGAGGTCGCCTCGCCATTTATGAGCGTCCTGACGCAATAAGCTAACGTCCATACCCGGAGCATCGATATCCTTGACGGTGGAGTCAGCCAGCTCCAAATTGAGCCATGGAGAAATCAATATTGTTCTAGCTGGAAGGCTAGCCTTTTGGTCGCGCAAGAGAGTAAGGGCCGATAGTGCGAGATTGCCGCCGGCCGAATCTCCTACGAGAAAAGCGTGCCCAGCACCAGTATTTTGCAAAAAACCTTCTAGAATATTCGCCATTTCGTAGGGGGTAGACTTGGCCGTGGCTTCTGGCGCTAGGGGGTACGCCGGAATAGTAATTTCTGCATTGCTCTTGACTGATATTTCGCTTATTGCCTGCCAGTGACGGTCTAACATATGCATCACAAAAGCTCCGCCATGGATGTAGAAGATGCTCCGCTCTGGTGTGCTATCTTGCGGGGTGATGCGAAACGTATTCCAGCCGATGTCATTTACGAAGTGGCTAATATCTACTGCATGTTCCAATGCCGCTGGCGGTGAGGTCGCATTATTTATGGGAAATTTTTGCGTTTCTGGCAATTTAATCAAACGTGCCTACCTTTCTTGATAACTCCTATACGTGGTCTATATTTTAGACCCTTACTTTATAGATCTTTCTACTTAATTTGCAACAACCGTGATTGTCATAGGAATACTGTACGAACCAGCAGCTTGTAATAGTGGTATTTTCTGAGAGAGTGATACACCGGTAAAATCCCAGTAGCAGCCAGTTCCTGTACTTGCTGATGCCGTGAGCAGTGTGATATTATCGACGACTGCCTGGTTAAAGGCGCTCGAGGTTCCTTTGGTAATACCGGTGGCGCTACATGCAGCTTGTGGGGTAACCGTACCGACGGATGGATTGACGCTTAGTTGTCCAGCGAGGCTATCGGCGTCGGCTCCATCGCCACAGCCTGCTGGGCTGCCTGCACTATCGTTAAAGTCATATGCGGGGATACCACCTGACCAATTGCCGGTAGCGCCCGCAGTAGCGGCAATAGATAACGACCACCCTGGCGTGGTCGTTCCGTTCGTCACTCGGATTTTCTGCGTTGAAGTACCTAATGTTCCTGTGCTGGTTTGGCAGGCTTC
>JGI24737J22298_10000433_pt1 | contig 14325 bp, 10 predicted proteins | sample KBSCornC3_FD_22298 | JGI IMG/M metagenome (IMG submission 22298) | reverse complement strand
AAAAAGCAGCAGTGTTAAATTGATACAAATTATAGAATGCCGCTAAAAAGCCCTTTTTTTAAACTTTTAATATTAACACTGTTTCTATTCCCGGGCCGGGTATATGCCGACATTCCATATCAGTTAGTTTACCTGAAAAATTATAGCGCGCCTGATGGCCTGCCCAGTTCAAGGGTTAACTATTTAATGCAGGATAGCAGGGGTTTTATCTGGTTAGCAACCGATAAAGGCGTGAGCAGGTTTGACGGCCAGCACTTTAAAAACTTCACATCGGCCGATGGGCTGGAAAACAATGAGTGTTTCCGGATTGCCGAGGATAATTATCACCGGATTTTTTTTTACTGTAATAACTACCGGGTTTGTTACTATGAAAACGGACTTATACATAAGCTTAATTCATCTCAAAAAGTAATCGTTTCACCCTTCGCCAATTTCTTTTTTAACCGTTATAATGAACTCTGTGTAAATTACAGGCTTAGTACCAAAGTATATCATTTTGAAGAGTTAAAATCGGAAAGACATGCTATCCGGCATTTGAACGGATACATTTATGGTTCTGACGGAGAAGAGATCACCCTATCTGAAAACGACCTTGACATCCTCGAAGAAGAGCTTAAGGCCGGCCAGTTAAGTTTTCAAACCGCCAATAACAATACCAAACCTTACCGGTTGGCTTTACAGCAAAATTATTTGTTACTGATCACTAAAGACTGGGTACATGTTTATCGGTATCAAAAAAGCGGGATCATCCCGCTCAATAAAATCTTTTTTACCGGGAATGTGACTTCGGTGTACCTTACCGGCAAAAATACATTTGCCGTTACAACGGTAAAACAGGGCACCTACATTATTAACTATCTTACCGGCGAGCGGAAAAATTACCTTAATAATAACATCACTACCGCTACGGTTATTGACCGGGAAAATAATTTATGGTTTGGCAGTTATGACAAAGGTTTTTTTCTGTGTACCAATCCCGAAATAAAAATCATTAACAAAGAAAGCGGGCTGGCCAATGAAGATGTTTTAAAACTGGGTATTGCAGGAGGATATCTTTTTGCCGGGCATGTTTTAAGCACCCTCAGCTACATGAAGCTTGGAACAAATCAATCGTCATTAACCGGCATCATATCCATTAATCAAAACCGGTCTGACTTTAACCGGATAACCAGCCTGCTTACAATTCCGGGCAACAGGCTCATGATTGGTACCGATAATGGCTTATTCAGATTAGATATTTCCAATAAGAACCCGGCGTTATGGCATTCTGTAAAATACTTCTTTGGCCCTATAAAAGGAATTGCTCAACGGCCTGATAAAGAAATCTGTTTTATTTCACAAAATTCCGTTATCGCATCGTCAGGTCAGCTCAAGCATAAACAAGGCTATGCATTTGAAAACCTGCGCTTGACATCTCTTGCCTGGTATAAAAACAACATGCTAATAGGTTCACTTTACGGATTATATAAGTTTACACCTAACACAAGCAAAATTCCCTATTATGCCAAGATACTGCCCAATAAAGGGATTGATGTTGTTAAATGCCTGGCATCAAATAATGATGTATGTGCGATAGGTACCGAAGCGCAGGGGGTGTTTTTGTGGACTGGGAAAAAAATTGTTCAATTTAGATCTCCTGCTATTTTTTCAGGCGATATCCGTAAACTGGTATGGACAGATGCCCATACACTATGGGTCTGTACCGCAAACGGTGTAAGTATTATCAGTTTCCATAATAATTATCAAAATTACCGCATAAGTTTGCTCAATACCAGTAACGGGCTCCCCTCGGACAACATTGCCGATGTGGTGCAGAACGGCCATGATTACTATATAGCCACAGATCAGGGCATAGCCGTCACTCAAAATTTAGGGAATACGAGCCTGCCTAAACCGGTGTTGATTAATGACGGGATAACCGGTACTCAAAGCAGCTTTACTTACGGCCGCCCTGTTGTATTTAACTGCGTTGCCCTGTCCTACAAAAGCATGGGTAAAATACAATACCGCTTCAGGCTTAAGGGGGTTGACAAAAATTGGAGCGTCGCGCCGTCCGGCGAAAAACGGTTCGACCTGCTGCCCCCCGGAAACTATGAGTTAGAAGCCCTGGCTGCCGACCGGTTTAACCAGTTAAGCCAGCCGCTCATTTTTAAATTTGCTGTTATGCCTTTATGGTACCAGCAGTTATGGCTGCAGGTGCTGGCTGTATTAAGTGCCATAATCATCGTTTTTCTGCTGGTACGGAAATATTATCAGTCCATCATCGGCTTACAAAAAAAGGATTATGAAAATGCCCTTGCCCTCCAGCGCGAACGACAGCGGATCAGCAGTGAGGTGCATGATGATTTAGGGGCAAGCATCTCCGGCATTAAGCTCAGGACCGAATTGCTCAGCCGCAAAACGGCCGATCAGCCGGCTTTTAAGGAGATTGACGCTATTCATGAAGCCATTACCGATATATCTACCCAGGTAAGGTTAATTATCTGGAGCCTTGATGCCGAAAACGACGAAGTAAGCAACCTGGCCGGTTTTATTCATAAACAAGCCATTAAAATATTTGAATACAGCAATATTGATCTTCATGTAAATGCCGCCGTTAACGAAACCCCGGCTATCATCAGCGGCGAAAAAAGGCGCCAGGTATACCTCCTTGTTAAGGAAGTATTGAACAATATTGTCAAACATTCGGAGGCGAAAAACGCGTTTCTGGAAATCAATCTTTACAAAAACCGGCTGCAGATCAGCATCCGTGATGACGGGCGCGGATTTGACCCTGATGTGCGCAAACACGAAACCATGGGCATCCGCAATATTTACGCCCGGGCAAAAAGATTGAACGCCGAACTCAAAATTGATACCGCCCTCGGTAAAGGCACATCCATCGGCCTTAAACTAAACCTTTAGCATATACCCCATAATAGGTATTAAGAAAACCGGGATATTTTAGGAAATTAGCATTTTATATTTACCGCAAAGCATGCTCCAGATAATTTTATTAGAGGATAATTTACATTACCGGCACGGGCTGGAACAGATTATTCATGATATGAGCGGCGTAACTTTAATTGGTTCTTATTCCAATGCCGAAGCCGTATTAAAAAAAATTGATCTGCTTAAACCGGATATCTTTATCGTGGATATAAACCTTGAAGGCATGTCGGGCATTGAGTTTATACGGCGGGCCAAGCCCTTTGTCCCGGATGCCGAATTTTTGATGTGCACCATCAACGACGACAATACCAATATTTTTGAATCTTTAAAAAGCGGCGCAACCGGCTATATGCTCAAAGAATCTTCGGCCGATGAGATCAGGAACGCCATTATCGAAATCGCCGCCGGCGGTTCGCCCATGAGCGCCTATATCTCGCGAAGGGTCATCGCATCATTCAATGCCCACACCGATAAACCACCTGCCCCTGCTGCCGAAAGCCTCACCGAACGCGAGGTTGAAGTACTTAACCACCTGGCCCGCGGCCTCCAGTACAAAGAAATCGCCGATCGCCTCGATATCTCTACCGGAACCGTCAAAAAACACATCCGCAATACCTACATCAAACTGCAGGTACAAAATAAAGTAGAAGCTATTAATAAATTCCGCGCATTCTGATATACCACTTTTTCAGTATTGCAGGGCTGATTGGTTAACCCTAATTTAGCCTCATAAAGAAACTAAATGGACTTGTTAAAATTAACTTCCCTGTTAGTGATCTTTAAAGCCTAAACCTTATCACAATTGAAAGATCGCGCCATGAAAGATGGGCATTTAATTAAATCTTAAAATTACCGCTGATTTTTTTCTAACAGGACCAATAATAATCACTGCTTTAATCTGCACATTTGCACATCTGTAATTGGCATACCTGCAATGATTATATCTGTCCCGCTCCGTATTATCGACTTGCATGACGATGGTTTCCACCCACTGGTTGAAGTTATGCTGTTTGAAAAAACTTTTATTATGGTGCTGGATACCGGCGCGTCAAAAACCGCTTTTGATCAAACGGTGCTTTCCGAAGCCAATGAAACCATGAACATCTTAGCCAGCGATAAACTCTCCACTGGCCTCGGCACTAATACCATGGAATCTTTTACAGCAACAGTCAGCGACTTGCACATCGGCGACTTGCCTATCGCCGAATTTGAAGTAGCTGTGCTTGATCTTTCCACTATTAATGTGGCCTACGGCCAAATGGGGCACCCGCAGGTACTGGGTGTTTTGGGCGGAGATATTTTAATGAAATATAAAGCCGTTATTGACTATGGGAAACGGGTACTGAAACTAAAAAAGCCTCGAATGAGAAAACGCGGAGTTTAAAATTTATTAAAGAGTCAAGTATAGATAGCAAATACTCCTGTTCCTAATATATATATTCTTTTAGATGTTTACGGGTTTGTAGGATTTGAAGCTGTAAATTGCCTGCAAAAATGAATAGAAGCAAGGTTTAATAAAACAAACAGCATCATTAACGCCATCAGGATTATTGTTGGTGTATTGGCAATAACTGCAGGAGACAATAAATAAATAACATTAAAGATAATAGCCGCCGATATTGATGCCTTTTTAATTAAATGAACCCTAAAAAACGACAGCTTACCATCCATTGTAGTCATCACCCGGTCCCGCAATGAAAAATATGAATACACCGTTGGTGAACAAGCCAGTAAAATGCACATTACAAAAACCGACGATCTTACCAACTCAACGTCGGGAAGCTTGAGGCTCAACAGCAGTACCACAATTGTAAAAGCCAACATCTGCCACGTGAGATAATGCTTTAAGCTTTGCATCCATAGTTTCTTTATACCTTCTTTATAAATTTCTTCATGTTCAGCTACAAGCTTTTTTATACCTTCTGTTCCGCCAAGATGTCCGTCAACCACTTGCTGAAAAAGGCTTTCAATATTTCGGTTATCACCAGTCTGGCGTTTTTCCTCTATTGCAGATATAATATGATCAAGAATTTCGTAGTACACGCTCCTATATCTGATCTGGTATGCTTCCAAACGCAGCTCAATCCATTTCAACTCATCAACCGGTAAACTCATTTTACAACAGGTTTAAGATTTAACAATGCTTGCAGTTGCTCAATAAACAATCTTGCTTCACTTAACTTGCTGGTAACCTCCTTACCGCCCTGCTCAGTTAAACGGTAGTACTTGCGGATTCTGTTATCAACTACCTGCGTAAAGGTTTCCAGTAGGCCACCAGCCTCCAGTTTGTGCAGCGCCGGATAAAGTGCACCTTCGGTAAGCACGATCTCGCCGCCGGTAACTTCCTTCACCTTCTGTGTTATTTCGTAACCATACATTTCAGCATTATCTTCCAGCAGTTTTAAAATGATGGTTTGCAGAGTACCTTTTAGCAGCGGATTTGTGCTCATGAATCAAAAGTATAAATATTTATATACATAACAAAATTATGTATATAAATATAAAAGTACCACTCCAATTAAAACAAAGCTATAATTGGCATAATGGTCAAAATGACAATTATAATTTTGATATCAATCGAATAAAAAGACAATAATTCCTAAAAAGAATATTTTTTTGTTATTTTCTATTAATAAATTCATAACATTTTATTTATATATTGCGTATAAGTTAATAGCGCTGGCCGGCTGCTGAAATTAATTCTTCTTTTACATCTAAAACGTAACGAAAACAATGAAAAGAAAACTATTATTAGGGATCGGACTAAGCGTGCTTGTCGGAGTCTCTGTACTATTCTCCTGTTCAAAAGACAAGGCTGCAAAAACTACAACCACCAGCCCAACCGCTATTCCGGATGATGTACTGAAAAGTATTACAAACTTAGGCTTCAGCACCGATGAAGTGCGCCGGCAGGGCGATGGCTATCTTGTTGAAGGAGATATCCTGCTCACTAAAGCTAATTTAGCCGAAGCAAGCACCAGCCCTACCTTAAGAATTGCCGATGTTGAGCAGTACCGTACCACAAACCTGGTTAAAAATCTACCCAGGACAGTAACCGTATCAGTTACAAACCTGCCTACTGTTTACCTTAACGCGGCTACCGCGGCGGTTGCACGTTACAATGCTTTAAACCTCACGCTTAAATTTCAAATGGTTAGCAGTGGCGGCACAATCGATATCATCGGCTTTAACGAGGGCCCAAGCGGCGGTTATATCACTTTAGGTTCATCAGGCTTCCCTACTTCATCGGGCGACCCGTATAGCCAAATCCAGATGAACACCAACGAACAGGCTTATGGCACTAACCCTGATCTGGGTTATGTAACATCAGTTATTCAGCACGAGTTGGGCCATTGTATCGGTTTCCGTCATACCGACTATATGAACCGCGCGTTCAGCTGCGGCGGCCGACATGTAAACGAAGGTTCGGCAGGCATAGGCGCTATCAACATTCCGGGCACACCAACCAAGGCAGATGCCGGCTCATGGATGTTAGCCTGCTCAAGCGGTACCGACCGTACGTTTAATGCCAATGATCAGATAGCGTTAAACTATTTATACTAATAGCGCCTATAGTTGTTTTTTACATTTCGACTAAATAGCTCTATCAATAAAGGGGATGCTGCAGCTCCCCTTTATTGGTTTGATCACATTACCGCCTATGACAAAAAGACTACCTGTTATCATATTGCTCCTTTTTTTAAGCTTTAAAGTGTCATGGTCACAAAAACACATGAGCGACGAGGCAATTGTCTCACTTTATAAGGCAACATCTTTATCTCCGCAAAAAAATTCCAACCAGTATTACCTTGTAAAATTTAAAGATCCGGCACATATCAATAACCGGAAATACAATATTATCAAACGGGTTTCCTATAACTATTATGTAATATCATCAGCCTCTGCTATCAAAAGCGATGCTAATATTATAAATAACAGCGCCGCTTCCCCCATCTGGAAAGCTTCGGATAACCTTGCAAAAAACTGGAAGCAACATCCGGCACACACACAAGCCATTGAGGTTACAGTTACAGCTGTTAATGACACCGTTATTAAGCACATTCAACAATCCGGAGCCATTACCGGCCAAACCGGCAACTTAGTACGTCTTAAAATCAAGTTAGAAAACCTACCTGCCTTACTTCAACAGGACTATATATTATTTGCCAATGAGGTGCGCCAACCTCATGAAGAACTTGCCATTAGCGATATCGATCTCGGCTTAAATACCATATCGGCCATAGGGGCTAATTTTCCGGGTATAACCGGATCTGGCATTAACGTTTCGGTAAAAGAAGACCGCTATGATAATGATCTCGACCTGTTAGGCCGCAGCTTCACATCCTTCAAAACATCCGATATCACATCAGGACACGCTACCACCATGGCGACCCTTATAGGCGGCAATGGCAACTCATATATCAAAGGCCTGGGAGTTGCGCCTAAAGTAAATTTCACGTCATCATCTTTTGCACAACTAATGCCCGATAGCACTACCATCTTTAAATCATTCAGAATTTCGGTGCAAAACCACTCATATGGTACCGGCATTGAAAATTATTATGGGGCCGAAAGTGCCGCTTATGATGAGCAGATTTTTGAAAATGATTCGCTGGTGCATGTATTTTCATCGGGCAATATCGGCACTTCTGCACCCGAAAGCGGGCTTTACAGCGGCATAAGCGGGGTAGCCAACCTCTCGGGCGACTTTAAGCAGGCTAAAAATGTATTGGTGGTTGGCGGCACCGGCAGAACGGGTGCCCCCGAACCCTTAAGCTCGGCAGGACCCGCTTATGATGGCCGCATCAAGCCCGAATTGATCGCGGATGGTGAGGATGGTACGTCTGGCGCTGCAGCCCTCGTATCAGGCACGGTAGCTTTGCTGCAGCAAGCTTATAAAACACAATATAAACAACTGCCATCTGCCGCGCTTATAAAAAGTGTACTCATTAACTCGGCCGATGAAATAGGCTCATCAGGTCCCAGCCATAAAACAGGCTATGGTTTATTGAATGCATTGGAAGCATTACGCACCATCAATGAAAAACGCATTTTTACCGGCTCGGTTAGCAATGCTACACAAACAGACTATTCCATAACGGTCCCCGCGAATTGCAGTGAGCTTAAAGTTTCGTTGGCCTGGAATGACTCCGCGGCGGCCGTTAACGCACCATGGGCATTGGTAAATGATCTTGATCTTACTGTTACCACACCATCCGGGCAGCAAATTTTACCATGGGTGCTTAGCAGCTTCCCTTCTGCCGATTCGTTATCTGCCCCGCCAAAAAGACGAGTGGATACATTAAACAATACAGAACAAATAAGTTTACAAAACCCCGCGACTGGCACATACATGGTGCATGTTAAGGGCAGAAGGGTTACTGCCGGTGCTCAAAAATTTCATGTCGCCCACCAGGAGATCATATCAAGCCGGTTTGAATGGATCTACCCGTCGGCCGGCGACCAGCTTTTTGCCGGCGAGGACAATTACCTGAGATGGCAAAGCTCATTCAATACCACATCGGGTACAATAAGCGTTAGCTATGATCACGGCCAAACCTGGCAGGCCATTAATAATGCCACCCTTAAAAACCGCTATTATACCTGGACAGCGCCCGATGTTTTTACCAAAACCATGCTTAAAATGGATATCGGCGGTCAAACTTTTACCAGCGCGGAGTTCAGCATTTCAAAACCTTTAACACTTGATATAGGGTATAATTGCGCCAGCGGCACGCTCCTGCAATGGAAACCCCAACCAGGCAGCACTGGATACAACGTTTATACTATTAAAGATAACCTGCTTCAAAAACTTGTATCAACAGCTGATACCAGCATCATTATACCCGCGCAACAACAAACTTCAACTTATTTTGCGGTGAGCGCTACAGGCAGTGGTTTTGAGGGGCTAAAAAGTTATACTATTAATGCTACCACGCAGGGGGTTGGCTGCTATGTAAAAACATTATTGGCAAATGTAGTTAACAATACCGTTGTGCTTAACCTGCAGTTGGGCAGTGTTTATAATCTTAAATCCATCACATGGGAAAAAACAACAGCTGCCGGCCAATACGTTACTTTAAATACCATTCCGGTTAGTACATCTGTGGATTATATATATACCGACAATAATCCCCGGCAAGGCAAACAATATTATCGGGCAAAACTCACCACAATCAACGGCGATATCATATACTCCAACATAGCCGATGCTGTTTATTTACATCCCAACCAATTTGTTATATACCCCAACCCTGTTGCCGGCCAGATCAATATCATCAGCGGCGATATCAATAATTACGAATTTAAACTATACAGCATCGATGGTAAGTTAACCCTGGTTAAAAGCATCAATGAATTACAAAACACCATCCCCGTAAACCTCGTGGCAGGCATGTATGTTTATACCATCGAACTAAATGGCAAAGTAGTTTACAATGGTAAACTGATAACAAAAAAGCCCTCCGGTTAACCGAAGGGCTTCATATACTTGTTTATTAAAAATTATTGACTAACAAATTTCTTAGCGTTGATCTTACGTTCGTTTTCGTTAAGATAGATCTTACGCAAGCGGATGCTTTGCGGCGTAACCTCAATATACTCATCGGCCTGGATATATTCCATTGATTCCTCCAACGAGAATTTGATAGCCGGAGCAATCCGTACGTTGGTATCACTACCTGATGCACGCATGTTGGTTAACTGCTTGCCTTTGGTTAGGTTGATAACCAAATCGTTATCGCGAATGTGCTCACCTAAAATCTGGCCCTCATAAATATCAACTCCGGGATCAACGTGAAACCTGCCACGATCCTGTAATTTATCAATTGCGAAAGCAGTAGTTTTACCGGTATCCATTGATACCAATACACCATTTAAACGGCCCGGGATCTGGCCTTTCCATGGTTCGTATGCTTTGAAACGGTGTGCCATGATAGCCTCGCCGCCTGTTGCAGTTAACACGTTGTTACGTAAACCGATGATGCCGCGTGCAGGGATATCAAATTCAAGGTGTTGCAAATCGCCTTTAGGCTCCATGATCAACAAATCGCCTTTACGTTGAGTTACAAGTTCAATTACTTTACCTGCAACATCACCCGGTACGTCAACAATCAGGGTTTCAACCGGCTCACATTTAACACCGTTGATCTCTTTAATAATAACCTGCGGCTGACCAACCTGCAATTCATAACCTTCACGGCGCATAGTTTCGATCAATACCGATAAGTGAAGGATACCACGACCATAAACCAGGTATGAATCAGGCGATTCGGTTTCAACAACCTTAAGCGCCAGGTTTTTTTCCATCTCTTTGTACAAACGATCGCGCAGGTGGCGTGAAGTAACAAATTTACCTTCTTTACCAAAGAAAGGTGAAGTATTGATGGTGAACAACATGTTCATGGTTGGCTCATCAATTTTAATTACTTCCAGTTGTTCCGGGTTTTCAAAATCGGCAATGGTGTCACCAATATCAAAACCTTCAATACCAACTACGGCACAGATATCGCCCGAGCTAACTTCAGTAGCACGTACTTTACCCAAGCCTTCAAATGTATAAAGCTCTTTTATTCTTGATTTTTGGATGGTGCCGTCGCGTTTTACCAAAGATACCGGTTGGTTTTCCTTAATAGTACCACGTGCCACACGACCGATAGCGATACGACCTACGAAAGATGAATAATCTAAAGAGGTGATCTGCATTTGTAAAGTACCTTCAGCAATAGGCGCCGGAGGAATGTTTTCCAAAATAGCATCCATTAACGGGAAAATATCCGTTGTTGGTTTTTTATAATCGGTGCTCATCCAGCCTTGTTTTGATGAACCGTAGATAACCGGGAAATCCAGTTGCTCTTCAGTAGCTTCAAGGTTGAAGAATAATTCAAAAATTTGTTCGTAAACTTCTTCGGGGCGGCAGTTCTCTTTATCAACTTTATTTACAACTACAATTGGCTTAAGGCCTAAAGCCAAAGCTTTTTGAGTTACGAAACGAGTTTGAGGCATAGCGCCTTCAAAAGCGTCGCAAAGTAATAATACACCATCGGCCATTTTCAATACACGCTCAACCTCGCCACCAAAATCGGCGTGACCAGGGGTATCAATAATGTTGATCTTAACATCTTTATACCTTACAGATACGTTTTTTGAAACGATGGTGATACCACGCTCACGTTCAAGGTCATTGTTGTCAAGGATTAACTCTCCGGTTTGCTCATTGTCCCTGAAAATGGCACAGCTGTGCAGAATTTTATCAACCAAAGTAGTTTTACCGTGGTCAACGTGCGCTATAATCGCGATATTTCTTATTTTTTGCATGAAAATGCTCCCTAAAATTTGGCGCAAAGGTACGCTTAATATATGAGATTATAAAGCCGTTTACAAGTTATAGTTAATAATTAATGTAATCAAAGTATCAAAAGGCAGTTAATACCTTATTTCCAAAAGCCCAAACCAAAAACTTAGCCATTGCTTTTCCCCAGGTAGCTGTATCATGGGAACCTCCTACTACTTCAATATATTGAATTTCTTCCGGGCGTTTAAAACCTTTGCCCTCCATTTCTTTGATCAGGTCTATGGTATCGTCAATGGCATCAATAATGCCGTTTTTATTACGGTCGGTGGTTTCATCTTTGGTTCCGGTTTGCAGCCACGCATTGATGGATGGTTTGATTTTGGTTTCCCTGATCACCTGGTGCATTAATCTGTCGGCATCGGTATAACCTTTAGCAAGGTCTTTTCCCCGCCACCAAAACGAACCTGAAAAAACGCCCGCTTTATCAAATAACACCGGGTTATTCCAAACAATATCAAAAGCAGATAAACCGCCGAGCGAAAAGCCTGCAAAGGCCGTTGTATCAAATTCAGTAAGGCTGGTTAATTGTAGTAATTGAGGCAATAGTTCTTCCTTTATAAATTGTGTATATACACCTGCTTTGGCACCCCGGCCTTTAAAATCGGGTTTACCGGCAATGCCATATTCATCCAGGCGGCTATCTCCGGCATGGATAGCTACGATCAGCAGCGGCTTAAGGCGATTGGTATTATATAATGTTTCGAGCGTGGTTTTTAATCCGAGGTTCTCAAGCTCCTGTCCGTCATTAAGCAGCAGCAGGTTTAGCGGTTCGGCGATATCACTGTCTTCCGGCTTCAGGATGGTTAAGGTCACTTCCCGCTCCAGCAGTGCCGAGGTTATATTTATTTCTTGTTCGGTTATTGTCATTTCAGTATCAAGCCAGCCCGGGTACATCTCTTTCTAAATTAAAATTAAGGGCGCAAAAATAAGCTATACTTTTTACTTTTTGGCGGCTAAGGATTAATATTATCAGGCTGTTGCCTTTTTCAAACAAACCTCCTAACTTACAATCATTATAAAAACTACAAGCTTTGACCGAAAAATTTCACCGCTGGCACTCACCCAACACCAACACCGACCTCGAAATGCTGGTATTCGGCGACCGCGGTTATCCTGTGATCGTTTTCCCTACTACCAAAGGCCGCTATTATCAAAACAAAGATTTCGGCCTGATCGAGAGTGTAAAATGGTTTATTGATAATGGACTGGTGAAAATCTACTGCCCCGATACTATCGACGACCGCAGCTGGTACAATAAAGGCATCCACCCGGCCGACAGGGCCAAAACCTATGCAGGGTACGATCGCATGTTGATAAACGAGCTCATCCCCTGGGCCATGCATGAAACAGGTGTTGGCAAGGTAGCTCTCGCCGGCTGTAGTTTTGGGGGCTATCATGCCGCCAATTTCGCGTTCAAACATCCTGAAAAGGTGAGGCATTTGTTTACCATGGGCGGGGCCTTTGATATTAAAATGTTTACCGATGGTTATTATGATGATAACATTTTTTATAATAACCCGGTCGATTTTTTGCCGGGCAGTAACCATCATGACCTTTGGCAAATGAACATTGTACTTGGTACATCCGAGTATGACATATGTAAAGGTTATAACATCCAGCTCTCAAATATTTTAAAACAAAAAAACATTAAACACTGGCTGGATGTCCGCCCTTTTGCCAATCACGACTGGCCCATCTGGCGCGAAATGTTCCCGCATTATTTATCAACGATTAAATAGAAACAAGAGATCAGGATTCAAGAAACAAGAAAATAATAAGGCAAGAACTTAAGAGACAGGAAAAAAATGAAAAAATAAAGAACAAGATTTACATCAACCTGAAACCCAAAGAAAAACAAACATAAAAACATCTACTACCATGAAAAAAATCGGTATCTTATTCGGACAGGAAGATTCGTTTCCGCAGGCATTTGTTGACCGTGTAAACCAAAAAGCAGAAAAAGGCATCAGTGCCGAGTTTGTACGGCTCGATAAAGTGATGCAGGCCGAACCGCTTGACTATGCTGTGATCATCGACCGGATTTCGCAGGATGTGCCTTACTATCGCGCGGCCCTAAAAAACGCCGCTATTTGCGGTACCGCGGTAATCAACAACCCTTTTTGGTGGAGCGCCGACGAAAAGTTTTTTAACAACGCCCTTGCTGTAAAGATCGGGGTTCCGGTACCTAAAACAGTGATCCTGCCATCAAAAGAATTGCCTGATGACACCACCAGCAAGTCGTTCCGCAACCTGGCTTACCCCTTGGACTGGAACGGAATTTTCAACTATGTAGGTTTCCCGGCTTACATGAAACCCTTTGACGGAGGGGGCTGGAAAGAGGTATACAAAGTGGAAAATGAGAAAGATTTTTTCAGCAAGTACGATAAAACCAAGCAATATGTAATGATGCTGCAGGAAGAAGTTGTTTTTGATGATTACTTCCGCTGCTATTGCATTGGCGGCAAGCATGTGCGAATTATGCAGTATGAGCCGCGCAATCCTCACCACCTGCGCTATGAGCATGGTAAAGCACCTGCATCTAAAAAGCTATTGGACACCATTAAAGATTATGTGATCAAACTAAACCAATATTTAGGTTACGATTTTAATACAGTGGAGTTTGCCGTACGCGACGGCATCCCATACGCGATTGATTTTTGTAACCCCGCCCCCGATGCTGAAGTTACCAGCGTTGGCCAGGAAAACTTTGACTGGGTGGTTGAAACCGCTGCCAGTTATGCCATTGAACGGGCTAAACAACAAAAAGATGGTCTGGATAACCTTACCTGGGGCGAGTTTGTAAAAACCTCGGCAGCAAAAATGCCCTTGATAGCAGTTGCAAAAAAAGCGACTGTTAAAGCAGATGTTTCCGTGGCTGTGGTTGACCATGCTATTGAAACAGAAGGGAAAGTGAAGAAAGCCACAGTAACTAAGGCACCGGCAGCAAAAGCTGCTGCTGCGAAAGAACCGGCAGTAAAAGCGGCAGCAGTGAAAGAACCCGCCGCAAAAGCAGCCGCTGTAAAAGAAAAAGCAGTGACTAA
>JGI24737J22298_10000432_pt1 | contig 14363 bp, 7 predicted proteins | sample KBSCornC3_FD_22298 | JGI IMG/M metagenome (IMG submission 22298) | reverse complement strand
GCCAGAAAACAGCCTGCATCCTAAATGGCAGCACCAGTTTCCGTTTTACTTCAAAAAAATCGTAGAGGAAGTGTATGGGATCAAGAATTCGCATTTTATTATCGCCACACACTCGCCGCTGATCGTTATGCGTACGTCGGGTGAACCGGGCATGAACGTATTGCGTTTTTACAAGGATGAAAAAAAACAGTTTGCCAGTGAAGCAGTAACAGATATCAAAAAATTCAGTATCGAGGAGATTTTGCTGGATGAGTTTCTGGTTACTTACAGGGAAAAGAAACGGGAAGATGAGGTACTGGCCATGCTGAACGAGCGTAATGAGAATCAGGAAGACCCCATTAATTCGATCACCCGGTCTTTTGAACTCAGGAAGAAAATTGACGATCTGTATAACAGTTTGCGGGATAAACTATGAGATACATTGCAAAAGAAGCAGCGAACAGCCTGGTAAAAGAAGCGAGCTTGTTGCTGGCGGCCTCGGCAACCTATGATGAAAATCCACGAGTAAGGGATATTATTCGGTTACTTTACGGTGGGTGTTGTGCTTTTTGCGGATCAAGTGTTGAGGAAGGCTCCTTCTACCAAATAGAGCATTTCTATCCCAAGGGAAATAAAGCCTATAAACAATATGATAAAGACCTAAAAAATCTTCATTACAGTTGCACACGCTGTAATTTCAGAAAGGGAAGCGTGCTGCGCGACAAAATATTTTCCCCCAACTTTTTCCTTGATAAATATGGAAACTGGCAGGTGACGTTACCCCAAAAAATTGAGCAGGAAATTTACTATGTCGGGCACATGGTCTATTCCCTCGACCGAAAAGCGAGCAGCACCGACCGCGGTAGGGAAACCATCAAACTATTTAATCTGAACAATGATGATCCCAGTGGCAAGGCACATCGCGGCTATCTTGTGGAACGACGACTCCGGCATTATGATGAAGTCTATCGTCAGGTTCTGGCGCTTTACAATTTACTGGAATTTTATCATCCGTCAATTGATATAGCCGTGAGTCTATTATTGGAGAACCTGATCGGTTATCTTCGGGAAGACCGCCCATGGTCGTCTATGATCCTCAATAATTTCGGTGACGACATATTAAAGCTTACACATTATTATGCCGCTAATAAGAAAAGATTATGATCACTCCCCTACAACTTTTACCGACCTGACAAATTGTGCTGAGTGGTTGACTGAATTTTTAGTAACACATATCAACCTTATTAAACCCAATCAACAATTATGAATTATGCTTTATACATCAGTGCAATTAGCGCGATAATTGCGGCTTGTGCTTTTGTACTCTCCTTTCTGAATTACCGGACGAGCCGGCATCTGCCTAACGAAAACAAAATATTTGAAGAGAAAATTAAAACCTATCAAACGATCATTGCTGCGCTCAATAATTCGGCGGCGGTCTTTATTGATTGTGCCAAAGAATTCCACGAATTAAAGAGATCACCGGGCAGTCACCGGGACGCTGAAGATCAATTAAATGACGAGCTTGATAAGAGCTACCTCCTGCTTGAAGACACTGTCCACGAGCAGGCACTATTGCTCCCGGATCTGATTGTAGATCTAATCTATGATTATTTTGAGTTGCTGGATGACGAAGACTTTCTTGATGATCACCTGGAGGCAGCAAATATAGATAAATTCGAAGCTGAACTGAATAGCCGCTATGACAAGATCGTTGACGCTATGCGTGCAGATATTGCATTTGAAAAGTTAGATACCGGATTAAAAAAACGTACTGGCGGGCGTCACAGGGGAGCGAATAAAGTTCTTACTGGAGGAAATTGAAGTCTGTATAAATAAGTGAATTTGCGGATGAGCAGCAGTAATAGACCCACCATCGATGAGGTCCTGGATTTAGGAAGCGGAGAGATCATCAAATCGACTGCATTTTTCCGTAAAAGTTTTGATCTGATCACACAGGCACGTAGCGAGCAGGAAAAAGCAAATCAAAATCTAAGGCCGAAGTGGCTTGTTTGTGCCGTTTGCGGAAACAATGTCCGGATACTTGGCGGTAAAGATAAAGACACATTTGCGCGGAGTAAAAATTTTCATTTTGCCCACCTTCACAACAGCGATGATTGTCCAATAAAAACCACCTCTAAATATTCGAAGCTGGATATAGACCGGATGAAATATCGCGGTGTACCTGAAAGCCGCCTGCATATTGAATTAAAAGAAAATATAGCGGAGGGTTTAAGACTAAACCAGCAAACGAAGGGACAAGTTACAGAAGTGAACATCGAGCAAGTGATCCGGAGTCTCGATGAAATACAATGGAAAAAGCCGGATATCAATGCCGTTTTTAACCAGCAGAGAACTGCTATTGAGCTACAACTATCCACGACCTGGCTTGACGTCATTGTCAGCCGCCAACATTTTTACAAAGAACAGGGCATATTTATTTTATGGGTGTTCAATATTTTCGAAGCAAGCGACGACTTCAGGAAACTGACGCAATCAGATATTATCTACACGAATAACTATAACGCTTTTGTTTTAGACCCCAATGCGATTGAAAGGATTGCTGAAAAAAAAGACCTTGTTTTACAATGCTACTACCTCCATTATTTTGCAGACAAAGCAGATTTGAAATCTAAATGGACGCATATAGAAGTGACTTTGGATCAATTGATATTTGACCCGGTCAAAGTTCAGGTATACTACAAAGATGTATCCAAAACAAAAGCTGCAGCCGAGCGCGCGGTGGCGGCGTATATCGAGGCTGAAAGTCAGAGGGAAGCTGAAGAACGACGTGAGAGAAACCGGTTGATTAATGAAAAGAAATCCATGGAAAGGGAAGTTAAAAATCTCCGTGCGGATATCGAATCATTGGAGAAGGATGAGGCCACCTTAACTACGAAGGCTGGCAAAATCAGTAAAAAATTGGCTGAGGTTTCGGGAAAAATAAAAAGTGTCACTGAAAGGGCTGAGGAAATTTATGAACGGCTTGAACTTCCGCGATGGTTTGATCTTCCGTCAGCGGCATCGGAAATCGCCGAGGTCTATGCAAAACGGCTCAAAGCGATCAGGAAATTCATGGTTGAGGAGGCATCGGAGCAAAAAGACATTGAGCAGCGCTTAAAGAATATTAATGCATGCAAACAATTGGTTATTAACGGCAAGACCTATTATGTCCTGGATAAAGTAAAAAACTGGGAATATATTCAGGAGAACTATGCTGCGATGTTCAGCTATCGTACAGATCAGTCGGGAGACCTATTCAATGTTCCCAAAACAGAGCCTCTGAACAAACTTCAAATCGAACAACTACGCCGAAATGAGCACATAGTATTTCTTGCCGACTTTAAAGAAAAAGCAGCTACTTACAGCATTGAAATTGAAAGACTTAACCGAAGAAAAGAGAAGTTATCCTTAATCATCGTTAATGACAAGAACAAGTTCAGTACGGCCATGGCCCAAACCCTCTTCAATCTTTACAATTTGGAGGAAGTGAAGCTTTTGACGGAGGAGAAAGAGACCGATGCAGTTATTTCTAATGTTCGAAGTCAAATAGTTCAAAAAAATCAAAGGCGAAATGATCTTAATGAAAAAATTGATGAGCTCTATTATTTAGATTATTGGGACGATTAACGTATCCTGTTGCATTTCGAAGGCAATTATTTTTATAGATCAAATGCTTATTTTCATAGTTTAAACTGACAAGACAATTGATACCACCAATTATCAAGACAATCCCAAGGGACGCCGGAGATACCTCCAAGGGATACACCCTTCAAAAATTAAGGACGATCTCCTTAATACTAAGTGAGATACAACGGGACCATACCGTAGACTTTATTGCTGCTGTAGAGTTTAACGGAGATGTATTCTTAGACAACCGACGAATTACTTACGTCGAAGAGAATAAAGCTTACGACTCAAAGAACTTTTCTTTTGCCAGTGAACCGGTGAAGAATACAATTTGTTATTTTTTGGATTACTGGCTCAACAACAACCGTGATCAGAAGATCCGCTTTGGTTTTTACAGCACGAATGAAATTGCTAAAGAAGTTAACCGGGGACAGACAAAAGCATTACAAGTAAAGTTACCCCGGAAAGCAATATTAGGATATCTAAGAGCCAAAGACTACTCAGATCCGAATCTTTTGCCTGCAGTTAAAACATTGATTTTAAGCGAGTATAAGTACCAATATGAAAACAACAAAGATCATACATTGGCGGGTAGCCATTTTGCCACGCTTTCAGCATTTACCAACAGCGATTGGCAGGATTTCTTCAACGTGATTGATTGGATATTTGACAACGATCAGATCGAAGATCTAGAAAAGAAAATAATCGTACAAATTGGCAATGTAACTTTTGACATTCCATTGATTACAACGGGGAAAGAGCCATTTATCCGGGCGGAACTCTTCTATCAGCTGGAGTTAAGGCAGAATAAGCAGGTCATTTCAGAGCGTTTCTTAGACCGGAAAGAAGTGGAATTAATTTTTCACAGGGCGATTAACGGAATCCATGATGAAAGTTATAAATACTTGCTATTAGACTATAAAGAATTAAGAAATAATACCCAGCATCTTTTAGAAAACTTTATTAATGACAAATATTTCGCCATATCGGGTTTAAAAAGCTTACCTGTTTTATTATCCAGGAAGGTAGGTTTGTTCGATCCTAATTTGAGGGTTGAAGGGAGCAGGGCGCTTTCAGGAGACACAGCTGCAGAGCATCGGATTCAGGGTTATTTTGACAAGATTATTAATAGCAGTGATCCTGTTTTTTTATTTGGTGAACTGGGCAGCGGCAAGAGTACTATTGTCGCCAACTATATGTTGGAAATTTTATCGAACCAGCCTGAAATCATACCCGTGTTCCTCTCATCCGGTTATTTGCAGGACAAGGCTCTTTCATCACTTGAAGAAATTATAGCCGTAGTCAATCAATTTGTAAATAACGAACTTCCTTTAACGGACAAGATATTCGACTTAAACGTCATATTCAAAACGAATAAAGAAGTAATAGTTGTGTTCGATGGGTTGGATGAATTGCCGATCCGAAAGGCAAGGCAATTGGTTACGAACTTAAAAAGGCTGCAGCAGAATAATAAAAGGCTGAAAATAATCGCTACGGGACGGCCTGTTGAACTTCAAGGCATCCTGCCGGCGGGCTGGCATTCATTGATAACCTTGCCGCTGAATGATAGCGAAATACAAACAGTTCTGACTAATGAAGCGTTAGCTAATGGTGTGCCGGCCGATGAGGCTCTTCAAGATGCCGCATTAAGATTATCATACCTTAAAAGAAGATCAGAACTATATGCGATATCAAAGAACCCTTTAGTACTATGCTCAGTCTGGCCTGAACTGAATGAATTGCTTGGTGACAAGACATTGGGTGATTTATTATATGGCGTCATTGAGCGACGATTGAACTGGCATGAAAAAGACAATAAGGGAATCGAAGAAAATTCCTTCTTTACCAGTTATCCATCGATCTTCTCCAGGGAGGTATTTTTAAAGATCATCGCCAGGGAACTTTTTTTCTCGGCCGAAAAAGCCATAACAGATGCGAAATTAAATCAATTGATTGTTGATGAAATCGGTGATATTCCGGACAAACAGCATTTGACCGCCGATACTGTTCAGTTCTTTAAAAATACTTTTCTTCAGAAGACCAGTAATAGCAAATACGGTTTCATTTCATCTCCGCTGCTTGAGTGTGCTCTCGGGCTCGAATTCTGCGATATACTCTTGAACGGCGGGCACGATGCGAGGTTGTTTACAAACTGGCGCCCGCTGTCATTTAGTCTGGCTATTGCAAGATCTAAAGAATTGGAGGAAAACGTCAAAGGGGCGATATCTACAATAATAGCAAAGCATTTGACCTGGCCCGATAATAACGTTGCACAGGCAGCCATTATTCTGGCGGAATACAAGAATGTCGCGATTTGCACACAATTCTTTGAAAGCCTTAAAAGATTAGCATTTCGTCCGGTCAGAACAATGGAACAAAGTGATCAGTTAACAACTTACTCGATGGCCTATTGTATGCATCTGGCCGGGGAAATAGCATTTGAATGGTTCTGGAATGAATATCTCAGCTGTGAAAACCCATTAATCCATTATCAAGGTAAACTTGCGGCGGATATATTGCAACAATATCTGATCATCAACGATTTTGTACTTCCGTTAGATAAACAGACCAGACTCGAAAGCATTATCAAGCCCAATTTGCATTATTCTACCAGTCTTTGTTATGAGGTACTACCAGTGCTTGCTACTCTGACTTCGAATGAGTTTAGTCTTGACGAGCGGTGCCTTTTATTAGCTGGACTTGTCACTTCAGATGTTCTTCACCTCAAAGCGACAGAATTGCTGGAACAAATAGCAAAGGATAACCTGAATAATGTTTTAGATGCTCTGGAAAGTATTTGCAGCAAAGACCGGACTGGGTTTAATACAGGGTTACCGGAATTATGGTTCAGACTGAATATCGACCGGGATATCTCACAGGTTGTCTTAAGTAGCGCGCTGAAGGCCGTAGGACCGGCAAATTACAGCGAGGTATTGACCATGATTACCAAATACATTTCCAAAGACAATCTGATTGCTTATCTAAAATATAACATCATAGCTGAAACTGATCTTGCTGGCCCCTCTGCCCTTTTATTGTTCTGGACCGGGAACCGGGACCAGCGGCTCTTGAGCGCCTCGTTAATCAAAAGTATCGACTGGCTTGACAAAAGAAACTATTTCAAAACAGGTGAACTCTCCCAGTTTATTGCAGACCAGTCCTCAAATGTGGTAGATGTGCTTATCCAAAATATGCCATCTGATCGACACAATGGATTGCCGCCCGGTTATTGGATGATATTCCTTCCGACCCTGATTAATTCGGAGCGTCTTCATACCGATGACTTTATAACAGTTGTCTCCAGACTAGATCTGTTAATCCTTTCCCGTTACCCCGAGATCAGGATACTATTATCCAATCTTCTTAAGACGAAAGTTGAATATCGTGAGGCTTTGGAAAAGAGTATGTTGGGATTGAGAACTAGTCTCAGGTACCGATCTGCGGCAATCTTATTGGTGACTAATCCCGAAAATGAGTTTCGAGCTCTAGAAATAATTCTTGCAGGCTTCGTCTCATCTCTGGGCGAATTAGAATGGCGATCCCTGTGCCTGGGATTAAATTACGGAAGAAAAACCCTTGAATACATACATTCTATCATCGCAAAGCTAACAGATATCGCAGCGGTATTTGCGCTTATGTTGTTGCATTACTACCGGTTTACACTCAAGCCGGAAGAAACAACAAGACTCATTGACGGGCTATTGGGCGAAGGTTATTTTTTTGATCGTCGGGGAGCACGTTCGTCGTTTGATCAGGCGTTTATACTTTCCAACCCCGATTATCTTGATAGGATCATATCCTATTTTAATCATCCGGACAAAAAACGGGCAGAACATGCGACCTCAGTCGCTTTTGAATATCATTTTGAAAAGCTGGATTTATCCCAGAAGGTGGAGGTTTGGCTCCTGCAGGTAGAAGCTTACGATCAGAGCTTTTTCGATTTTTCAATACAACACCTTTCTCTTTTTAATGAGGGTGAGTTTTCCAAGGCGCTAAAAACATTTGGGGAGCAATATGAAGCGCTTTACAGGGCTAAACCGTTGCTCTTAATTTTTCATGAAGCATGGACGACGGCGGCCAATTGGAAGCCATTTTTGATATCGTTCTTAAAGAAGTATGAAAGACATAACTTTGATAGGCTTGAAGATTGTTTTCAATGGCTACTAACGTTTGCAAGAAAAAATCCTGAATTTAAAAAGCCCATATCGGTCGCGGTATCGGAACTATTGGAAATACCGGCTTACAAGGAGCGAACACATGATAATTCCGTATTTCCGCAGCTAGTGTTAATGGCAAGCGCTTTCAATGTTCAGGTAGGACATATTTTAACAGATGTTTTAGAAAATTATTCGGTATCTCTCAGAACGGAAGAGGTTTTTTGTGCTTTAGCTATTCTTTCAGGTGCAAATTTGAGCACGCTGGAAAGAGCTCCTAAAAAAATGTATCTCAATGTATTTTACAAGTATGTCCCCTCCCCCGTGGTACGAATTAAAGTGAATGAATTGGAGAATTTACTTATTGATACGGAGGACATTCCAGACCGGATCATCGAAAAAACAAGTACGATCCTTTTATACGGAAATATCACGAATCAAGAACTTTCAGAAATTGATAAAAAGGGGCTTCTTGCGGGTTATTTCGTGGCTGTCATTAGGTTTTGCAGGGATCTACCGATTGACATTTTAAGGCTCATGGACCTTCGTGATATCGGAGGGCAAAAACACTTGCAGCTTCAGGCCACTCAGTTGCATAGACGGATTCTGTTTACGGTGATCAGGATTTTGGTGGATGACACCGAGAATAGGGAAAGGCTAATCAAAGGATTTGAATTACAGCTGGAAGTCCCTAATGAGGAGCATTTTATTGAAAATTTACTTCAGTTAATGTATCTCGGAAAGACATTCAGGCCTGAAATAATATTGAAAATGCTTGCAGTTATACTCGATAGCCCATATTTGATCCGGTCTGATTTTACATATCAGCTGTCCTTATATATTGTAAACAAGATTCCTACGATGGAAAAAGAACGCTATGCAATCGAGATAGACAAACATCTTTTTGGGATGTATAATCATTTCGAAAAGGATGGTATAGATACTCAATATAATATGGCATTATGGCTACTCTCGCTTGCTTCATTGTATCTGCGCGGAGAAGTAAATGAATATTCCAGAACCGGCTTCTTGTTGGGCTTACAGTATGTATTCCTGGAAAAGAATAGTTTACAACGAAACTTGCTTGATCCGCCTCCGTATTTTTTCAAAGCTGGTGATCTGTTGAAACTTTCATACCCCCTTTTCAACAATATTAAGCCGTCATTGATCAGAGAGATTGTGTCCTATGGTGCAACTTCAAATATTCCGGAAATAAGCGCCTGCTGCCATGTACTTGCAGCCTTAGCGGGAGGTAAATGAGTAATGGCAGGCAGTAGCAAGTAATAGATTATGTGTGCTTTTAGGAGCGTTTATACTTATGCCATTTAAGAAAAGAGGCGGCGTCATGTTTTCAGCGGTAGTAGCCTAAAACATGCTTGTAAAAATAACACAGCTCCACCCGCAAACGAGTGGAGCTGTTCCCACACAGTACTTTCTAATGATGTGTTATTGTTAGTTAGCTGCATTCTTTTGCTCGGTAACGTTATGTTCGATAGCTGTTTCAGCTCTTATTTTGCCACGAAGTTCTTGCAGAATAATTTTTGTGGAATTCGTATTTGAACACTCACTCAATAATATGGGATCATGGTTACGGGTATGTTAGTGATTATCCAGGTGTGATAAAAATGAGTATTTAATGCTTAATTTTGAGCTAAATCCAAACCTAAATGTATATTTCACAGTTTTTTGCTTCAAATTATCGTAGTCTTAAAGAGGTCACCGTCCGGCTGGCGAATGGCAAGAACGTGATCGTCGGTAAGAACAATTGCGGAAAATCCAATATCATTAAGGGCATTGAAATTCTGGTAGGTGAGAAATTTCCTACTTTTCAACCCATCAGCGATAATGACTTTTACACTTATGAAAGTGTGGATGAGGATACCGGAGAAGTCATCGAGATACCGGCCGACCATATGTTTTTGGAAGTGACGCTGGAAGGGCGTGATTTGGATAAAGATTTAATCCTAAGTATCAAAAAACAAACCGCCTTTTCGCGGGTACGCACAACGGCCGATTTCTATTATAAGGATCAGAATTCCGACAATATTGTTGTGAACTATGATTTGTTTGAAAGTCTGGATGAGCTGGAAAGCCGGGCGGAAATAGATGTATTGGAAACCTATGCGAGCGGACGTGTCCGGAAGACTAAATGGATGCCTGCGGCCGAGCTTTATGGATTTGTTCAAACGGCACGGCGGCTGAAGGTTTTCTTTTGCAAATCGAGGACCGACGAAGAAAAGATGGGTTTTGGCTTGATCGTGCAATGTGCTGAGGGCCATTTCTGGATCAGTCATTTCTTGTCTAAAAAGCTGCGCGATTCGTTGCTCACCACCACGGTGATCAGTGCTACGCGTAGCCATAAGACCGAATTGCGGCTGGTTCATTACACCTGGTTTGGCAAACTCGTAGCGGGTATCTGGAATAAAAATAAAGTACAGATCGAAGAAGGTTCTGGTAAAAGTTATGAAGAGTTGATAATCAAAAGCGCGGAAGAAATCAAAACACGGGTAGATATCGTCTTTGCCAGTAACATTCAAATGATCAAGACCTTACTGGAAGGTGCGATAGCCCATAAAGCAATTTCCTTCAAATTTTTAGATAATGCTAAGGATGAATTATACAAGAATGTGCAATTATTTGTAAACGATGGTATCGACCGGCCGATCTATGAAAAAGGCACCGGCATTCAAAGCGCGGTGATCATCGCTTTGTTTTCACTGTATTGCAACGAATATCATAACAACAGTTCGCTATTGATCGCTGAAGAGCCTGAATTATTCCTGCATCCCCAGGCGCGAAGAGTGATATCGGCCGAACTTAATAAGTTTTTGACCAGCTCCGAAACACAAGAGCGGCAATTGATTATCAGTACCCATTCGACCGAGTATCTCAAACATGTGGATTTGTTCAACATCACTAGGGTTTTTAAAGACCAGGCAGGCAACCATACGATCGCCAAGCAATTGGATCGTGATACTTCAGGTTTGGTGACGACCGAGTTGAAACGCTTCCTTTGGTCTAATAACAGCGAGATCTTTTTCGCAGATAAGGTAATTTTAGTAGAAGGCGGTGAAGTTTTCCTGATACCAGCCATAGTCGATAAATTGACCGGCGTAGCGCAAAAACTGGATTATGAAAATATCTCCGTCGCGCGGGTGAACGGTAAAGGCAGTTTTCTAATCTACGCAAAAATGCTGGATTGTTTTGAGATCGATTACCTGATCGTGGGTGATTTGGATTGTTTTAAAGACGAGGTTCGCAAATTGGCCAACTACCGTAAATTGATGGAAATCGTTGACGATATCGCCAAGATCAAGACAGCGATCGGCCAAATGGAAGTCGATGACCAGCGCATTGACGAGCGCGTCAAAAATGTCGAGAAAAATTTTGACGCCCAGGTATTGAAAAACCTTTTTGAGCAAATCCTTAACGGCACGTTATTGCCCGATAGCGCGGAGCTGGTAGATATGGTCAGTTACATGCAAAGCCGCTATACCAAGGGGGACCGCCAGAAAGTGATCATTGATACGATGGGAGAAAAAGACTTTGAGCTGTTACAGCAGCGTTTGCGTGACAACGCCATCTTTATCTGGTCAAAAGGGGAATTGGAAAATTATTATCAGCCCGAGGTGCGTCGTTTGGTCGGAAGCAAAGATATCAAAGCCCTGCAATTGTCCTATACGCTTAACGAAGACACACAGGCATTAGATCAGCACATGTGCCATTTGGACGAGATCAAGGTATTGGTGGACTACATTTTAAAGAAAACAAAATGATGAATGATCCGGTTGAATTGACCTGATCGGTAAAAAAAGTTTCTACCATGAGTTTAAAAAAAACGGAGAACTAAGACCACTGCGTCGATCAATTCTTTTATCTTAGATCTCAAGTACCTATATTTAAAAATAGTTATATCTTTGTTAAATAAGCACAAGCGATTTGATTATTTATAGGTGCCCCATTAGGTGACCTATAATTTATAAAAAACACAAGGCATTGATTTACAGTGGAAGTTAAACTTGTTATTGTTCCCTAACTCTCCGCCAAGTATTATTCAATTAGGATCAGAAAGCGCTGTAAATGAATCATTTACGGCGCTTTCTGATTTTAGCCCTCACCAAAACAAACCAATCAATAGCTTTGTTCTGATGCCCAGTGGGTGACCTTTTTCAAGGTAAGCTTGCCGGGTCACCGAAATGCTTATAAGTCTCTTATATTGAGCGTTTTATTAATTTAAACACCTTGATTTCAGCAGGATATGTAACTGATTTTATTCACTTAAAGCTTCAGTGATGAACAAATCTTTTAACCACCTCTTTTAAGTAAAGAGATCAAAAGCAAATGCCGAAGGCTTCGCCACATTTACCTGCGTATTACTACCACCGGGCACTTTAGATTGGCGAAGAGGGGTCAATATCACTGGTATATCCAAATTACCGCCTGAAACCGTCATTTTTCAGGGCGCAAAAAAGAACTTAATTGCAGTACATTTCAGTCTTTTTTGCGCCTTTATTTTAAGGATTAATTATTTGTTTTTCAATACATTAACCCATAAATGCGCCGAAATTAAAAACTAATTTCAGGTAGCCGGATTGGTGTTCCAAAGCGTGCATCCGTAAGGATTAAAAAGGATAAGAATAGATCAGAGTAAAATAAAAACCTATGAAACAACAACTTAGATAATTTCATAATCTAAAAAAATCACATTTTGTGCAACTAACTGTGCATTCCCGAATCACTTTTTGGATGATTAGAAGCAATTAGTGGATCTATGTGCTTGAAATGAAGTTTTGATAAGAAAACCGACTGTACGCTTTCCGAACCAACACTAACGAGCTCTATCGAATGTGGTCTTCCAAGAACGTTCGCCGCCAAATGAGGTTGATTTTGCATTGGCCTGAACAGAAATAGATTTGCCATCATTGCTCAACTTCCAAACCTCTGTTAGGTTAACAAATTCTTGTTTTTGAGCAATCATCAGGTGCACAATTGAGTTAATAGTCATAGTTTGTCCATCAGCTGACAACTTTACGGTAAACTTCTTTCCTCTTCCAGGGGCATAATCAATTTCGCTTGTTTTACCGTCGAAGGCAAGTTTCTCCTGGCTGGTAACAGTCGCTGCGCCAGGAAACGAGCTTGACACTTCTATGGTTAGAAAATTTACCTGCTCTGCTATTTTCATTGTTTTAGCTAGCATACGATCACCTGAGTTATATAAGCAAACAATATTTCCGCCCATACTTATCGACTCTTTGGATTTCCATTCGCCCGAAAAGTCAGCGCGATGAGTGCCGTTTTTTTGCTGAGCCTGTGCGGGGAAATAAATTAATACAACCAGTATGATAGCCAGACTGTACAAAACATTTCTTTTATTTTTCATGTCCCGTTAGAATTGATTCAGCAAATCTACTTTGATATCTTTCAGCGCAACGAATTTGGATTGTAAAGAAAAATGTAAATTTTGTAAATAATATCTTGATAATATGCATTTTAGCTAAAATCCTTTCCATCGGATGCATCGGAAATGGCAAATGAATGCTAAAAAATAAAAACTCGACTGAAAGGCTGGAGTAACTTAAAGGGTTGCACCCATCGGGGTTGGGCGCCAGAAACCATCGCCTTACTTATTAGTGACAACGGCAAAGGGCTGCCTCCTGATTTTAATTTAACCGAGATGTCATCGTTAGGGATGGAGGTGATGAAGGCGCTTAGTAAGCAATTGGGAGGTAGTTTTGAAATAACAAGCAACTCTGGCGTAACAGTATTGGTAATATTTAAAGTTGAAAACCAGATGAGGAGAGCGTCTTGCCAATAAGTCGATCCAATTTTTAAAGCGATTTCATCCCATTTAAAAGTGTTAAAAGCGGACTAAGGGTTTCGATTGAGATCCTCTCCGGCTCCACCGCGGAACTCCGCCAAATTTTGACTACGCTGCTCCCAAAAAGCAGCTTTTTACTTACATAAAGCGCGTGTTCTTTTTGAGACCCTTTTTTACAGGTGCAGCATGCAGTACATTCCTTGTCCGGGAATTGTGCTTCAGGGTATTCATGGCAGCTGTTGCAATACTTTAACGAGAGCGATTTACGGTCGTTTTTTTCTGCTGATTGCCCTGTTCCTAACGCGCCGCAGCCAAATTGGGAAGCGCAACCAATTGCGCCAATCAGTGATTAGAAATAGTAATTATCAAGATATGGTAATCCGACAGCATTAGTTCTGAATGAGTTAGCAAGATCTAAAACAGGCTGAAAAAGCCCGCAGCAACCCAAATGGGCTCTTGTACGGATAATTAATTACCCTCTTTGCTGTCGTAAATGGCAGTTACTATAAATTGATTTACTGCGACGGCTGGTATCGTAATTGTGCTTGTTCTGCTCAATCTTGCTATATTGATGCCCAAAAACTTTCCGGTGATATCAAATACGGGCCCTCCGCATTCCCCAGGCTTTATTCTTGCATCATGAACGAATACGTTCCCGAACCCATCTTTTCGAATGCTTTTTCCACCTGTGAAATGGTCGGCCGGATGATTGGTAATTTTTTGGGGTGGATATTTTAGGGCGACTTTTTTTATCATCTTTTCTCCCATATGACTGATTGCCA
>JGI24737J22298_10000425_pt1 | contig 14488 bp, 12 predicted proteins | sample KBSCornC3_FD_22298 | JGI IMG/M metagenome (IMG submission 22298) | reverse complement strand
CCCACGGATCGGAGGGAGTGTCATTCTTTAATGGCTTACGCTGACCAACCAACAATGACCCCCCGCAAGGCGGTCGCCATCGGGCTGGTTGCTCTGCTCCACGTACTTATCGGATATGCGTTTGTCACCGGACTCGCCTTCAATGTGGTGAAGAAAGTCGCGCAGGATCTGAAGGTGGTGGATATCAAGGACCAACCACCGCCACCTGAGCAGAAGCCGCCGCCACCGCCGCCGCAGCAGCAGCAGGTCGTTCCGCCGCCGCCGATCGTCGCACCTCCGCCGATCGTTCAGACGCCGACGGCAGCACCGCCGGTCGCTTCCGTGCCAGTTCCGCCGCCGGTTGCGCCGCCGATCACCGTTTCCGCGCCGCCCGCTCCACCAGCACCGGTGGTTTCGCAGGCCGCCGCCGCGAAGGGCAATCCGCAGTCGTGGGTCACGACCGACGATTATCCTCCGGCCGCGCTCCGCGAAGAGCGTCAGGGCGTCAGCTCGATCGCCTGGACTATCAACGAACAGGGTCGTGTGGAGAATTGCCATATCGTGGCGTCGAGCGGTTCGCCTGACCTCGACGAAGCGGCTTGCCGCCTCGTGACTCGCCGCGGACGCTACAGCCCGGCGAAGGACCAGGCAGGTAATCCCATCAAGTCGACGGACGCGCGCCGCTTCCGTTGGCAGATACCGAACGAATGACGCTGGCCGCGGGGTGGGGCGATGATCGCCCCGCGCCGCTCAACCTATACGAAGAAGGACTGTTGAGATCATGACTACTCCCGCCGTCGGCGCCGCAGCCGCGAATTCCAACCCGTATGGCCTGACGGCCGCGCTCCAACAGGGCGGTCTGATTACCCAGACGGTGTTCGGCATCCTCGTCATTATGTCGCTCGCTTCTTGGTACATCATGTTCACCAAGGTCTTCGAGCAGCAGAAGATCATGAACCAGTATAAGCGCATCCGCACCAGCTTCTGGGGCACGCCGACCATCCGTGACGGCGCAAACAAGCTGGAGCGCAACTCGGCTTATCGCCAGATCGTCGACGACGGCCTCCTCGCGCAAGAACAGCACACCAAGCTGATCGATCCTGTCGACCAGCATGAGTGGCTCGGTTCCTCGCTGAACCGTTCGACCGGTGCGATCAACTCGCGTCTGGGTACCGGCCTTGCCGTGCTCGCGACCGTGGGCTCGACCTCGCCGTTTATCGGTCTGTTCGGCACCGTGATCGGCATCTATCGCGCCCTCATCAAGATCGGCGCAGCGGGTCAGGCTTCGATCGACGCCGTCGCCGGCCCGGTCGGTGAGGCGCTCATCATGACCGCGCTCGGCCTGGCCGTCGCCGTTCCCGCGGTGCTCGGCTATAACTGGCTGGTTCGCCGTAACAAGGTTGTGTCGGAACAGCTCGGCACGTTCGCGACCGATCTGCACGCCTACCTGGTGTCGAACGGCGCGCTGAAGCCGCAGATCGCTGCTGTGAAAACCGCTCCGGCTCCGGCCGTGAAGGCTCCCTCGGCGACTGCCCCGAAGGCGTAATATAAGGCGCGGGCGGGGCCTGGCTCCGCCCGTTGCTTTGACCGCAGGTGTCTTTCGCATCTGTGCAGAGGATAGGAATTTCGCTCCATGGCGATGAGTGTCGGCCCCGCCGAAGACGATACCCCGATGTCGGACATCAACACGACGCCCCTCGTGGACGTCATGCTGGTGCTCCTGATCATCTTCCTGATCACCGTTCCGGTCGTGATTCAGACCGTCCCGGTCCGCCTGCCGAAGGTCGCGTACATGCCCACCACCAGCAAGCCGGAGAACGTCGTTCTTTCGGTGCGCAATGGTAAGGATGGCCGTTGCGAGGTCTTCTGGGGTCAGACCAAGGTCACCGCGCAGGAGCTGCTCGACCGTTCGGTCAAGAAGCTCAAGCTCGAGGTGGACAAGCTGGGCGGCCCGCAGAACATGACGCCGGAAAACATGCCGGAAGTCCATATCCGCAGCGACATCGACACGCACTGGGAGTGCGTCGGCGGGGCCATGACCAATGTCGCCCGCGCCGGCTTCACCCGCATCGGCTTCATTTCGCAGCCCGAGCCCGGCCAGTACCACGCGGCCGAATAGGCGCCGAAGAACAGGAGTATTTGAAATGGCCATGAGCTCCGGCGGCGCCGAAGGCGAGCCGATGATGGACATCAACACGACGCCGCTTATCGACGTCATGCTGGTGCTCCTTATCATGTTCATCATTACCATTCCGGTGCAGACCCATGCCGTGAAGCTGGATCTGCCCCAGAACAACAGCAACAACCCGCCGCCGATTCAGCCCACCAAGAATGAGGTGGCGATTCTGAATGACAACCGCATTCTGTGGAACGGTGCGCCGGTCGATCTGCTCACGCTGCGTCAATATCTTGATCAGACGCAGACGTTTAATCCGATCCCCGAACTGCACATCCGCCCTGCGCCGGACGCACGCTACGAAGTCGTAGATAACGTGCTGGCGCAAACCAAGCGCGCCAACGTTACCAAGATGGGTTTCGTTGGCAACGAAGCTTACGCCAACGATTTCTAATCGATCGGCGATTGCGGAATGGAGGCGGGCCAGTTGGCTCGCCTCTTTTTTTGTGCCCAGAGGATCCTGAGATCTGCGTTGGATCTGCCCACAGGTCCGGCTGCGGAGCAGGCAGTTGCAGCTAATCCAGGAATGGTACATTATATCATCCCACGGCGATCAGCCCGTGGCCGCGCAAGCGGAGAAACAGGAGTGGATGGATTATGGCCATGAACTCTGGCGGCACCGCAGGACAGCCGATGATGGAAATCAACACGACGCCGCTAATCGACGTCATGTTGGTTCTGCTGATTATGTTCATCATCACCATTCCCATGCAGACCCACGCCGTGAAGGTGGATACGCCGCAAGGGGCGCCACCGATCAAGCTGCTGACCAAGAACGAAGTGGCGGTCACCGGCCAGGACCAGGTGCTCTGGAACGGCACGCCCGTCGATCTGATTACGCTTCGCCAATATCTTGATCAGTCGCAGACGCTGGATCCGATTCCCGAACTCCACATCCGGCCTGCCTCGGACGCGCATTATGAACTGGTCGACAGGGTCCTCGCCGCGGCGAAGCGCGCTAACGTCAACAAAATGGGTTTCGTCGGAAACGAAGCATACGCCCGGAATTTCTGATCACCCGACAGATTAGATCACCGGCAAGGGCGGGCCGCTGGTTCGCCCTTTTTAGCGAAAAGCGTGCCGGTTTGGTCACGATTCCGACTAGAAATCATAAAGCTTTGCCCCATTGATCGAGATCGATTGCGCTGTCATGGCGATTGCGTAATCCTTTGCCGAATAGGGGGAATCTTCGGTGGACGGTTGGGCACTGCCCACATTCATTCTGGTTTGCAGCTATCTTATCGGCTCGATCCCGTTCGGTGTGATCGTGACGCGGATCGCTGGCGCCGCGGATCCGCGCTCCATCGGCTCGGGCAATATCGGCGCGACCAATGTGTTGCGTACCGGCCGCAAGGAATTGGCCGCGCTCACGCTGCTCCTGGACGGCGGGAAAGGCGCCGCCGCGGTACTCGCGGCGGAGGCAACCAGTCCCGGGAGCGGAGCGCTTGCGGCGGTCGGCGCCTTCTTCGGACATATTTTCCCGCTTTGGCTCGGCTTTAAGGGTGGCAAGGGGGTTGCGACGCTGCTCGGCATAACGCTGGCATTGCATTGGCCGACGGGCCTCGTGGCGATCGCCGCCTGGTTTTTGGCGATGCTTGTGTCGCGGCGCTCGTCTGTTGGCGGTATGGCGGCAGCGACGGTTACACCGGTTGCCTCCGCCTATTTCTTCAAGGTCGATCTGACTTTGATGTTCCTGGCCCTGGCGCTGATCACCTTGTGGCGCCATCGCGCGAATATTGAGCGGTTGATCGAGGGTACTGAGCCGCGCATTGGTCAAAGTGGCGCGGAGTGACGCGATAGACGCCGACGGGCTCGCGCGCCTGCGGCTGATCCGAACCAGCTCGATCGGGCCGGTCACCTATCGACATTTGCTGGCGCGTTTTCCGTCGCCGCAAGAGGCAATCGATGCGCTTCCCCATCTGGCGCGTCGCGGGGGTGGCCGTCCGCCGCGTGTGCCGAGCATCGCTGAAGCAGAACGGGAATTGGAGCATGTGGCAGCGTTGGGTGGCCGACACATCTTCTTGGGACGAGAGGGATATCCCGCTCCGTTGGCTCAAACCGAGGACGCACCACCCGCTCTCATAGCAGTCGGTAACACCGCACTCTTCACTCGGCCGATGGTCGCCATGGTCGGTGCACGCAACGCCTCGGCCGCGGCGGTCCGCTTCGCGCGCCAGCTTGCTTATGACCTCGCGTCGTTAGGCTATGTGGTCGTCTCTGGGCTCGCGCGTGGCATCGACACTGCCGCGCATCGGGGTGCGCTCGACGGCGGCACGATCGGCGTCGTCGCTGGCGGTATCGACATTTTCTACCCGCCCGAGAACGAGGCGCTGCAGCAGGATATGGCCACGCGGGGGTTGGTACTATCCGAACAGCCGCCGCGAACCGAACCACACGCGCGCCATTTCCCGTCGCGCAATCGCATCATTGCTGGGCTCTCGGAGGGGACCGTGGTCGTCGAAGCCGCGCCACGTTCCGGTTCGCTGATAACCGCGCGACTGGCGGCGGAATATGGACGCGAGGTCATGGCCGTCCCCGGCTCGCCACTCGATCCGCGCGCGCAGGGCTGCAATCTGCTTATCCGGGAAGGCGCCACGTTGGTGCAATCGGCCGAGGATGTCGCGGAGATGCTGCGGCCTCTAGGCGAATCTCATGTCGCTGCAGTGCGCTCTCCCTACGTGTTGGATGCGCCTGCCGAGGATATTGAGTGGGCTGACCGAGAGCGCGTCCTGGGGCTGCTCAGCCCTAGCCCGGTCGCGATCGACGAAGTCGTGCGTCAGTCCGCTCTCGCGCCCGCGACCGTTCATGCCGTATTGCTCGAATTGGAGCTGGCGGGGAGGCTGACGCGGCATGCGGGAGCGCGGGTCAGTCTCCTTTAAAGTTCCGGCCCTCCCAAGGGCGCGCTCGGATCCAGCGTGTTGCCAGATGCTTCACGCCTGATAGTACGGGCAGACCTGCATGCTCGGCATCCTTGTCGCAGCTACCGTCGGGTAATGCGTTGCGGAACAGCAGTACGTCGCCGGTGCGGCCTCGCACCTTAAGCCCTATGCGGTGAAAGCCGGTCTCGCCGCCTGTATAATCCTCGTTAAGATAAAGCAGAGCGGTCACGATGCGCTGATTGGATGCGCCCGGAATATAATCGAGATGATTATGATATTGCTGGCCGGGACGATAGCGCAGGATCTGAAGCGGCTCACCCTGCTCCGCGTGCGTGCCGCTGATCATGCCTAAGCGCCGGTTGAAAGCATGGACCAGGGGGTTTTCGATCAGCCAGTGAATGTGTGTTTCGTCCGCAGTGCGGATCGGATCGATGCGTTCCTCCAGCGTGCCTTGGTCGAGCACCCTCGCGCGCTTGTAGTCGGGCTTGGCCAATCGCAGCAGATAATCGCATTCTGCGTGTGAGAAGGCGCCGCGAAATACCTGAATGTCAGGCGATTCGCTTAATTGCTCCCCCACCGGCAAGCTACGGGGATTCCCCTCCGCCGTCAGATCCAGCCGCGCCAGGAACGCCGCAATCTCCGCTCGCGCCGGGTCGAATGCAGCTTCCCGCGTAAGCCGTTGCATTGCCTGCCCCCAGTCTCGCGGTCCGACGTACCCGCTGGCGAGGAGGTTGGTCGTGTAGATGGCGCAGGCGACGTGCCCCGCCTCACCCGCGCGACGATATAGCGTGCACCCCTCCGCGAAATCCTGGGGCACAAGGGTGCCGCTCCAACTCAGTTCGGCGAGGGTCGCAAGTGCGCCTGGATCCTCACGTGCGGCCAGTTCCCGGAAAATACCGAGCGCATCCTGCTCCCGTCCCGCATCGAGCAGCGAGAAGGCCTGGAGCAGCAAGGGATCGGGCGGGCGCATTGCTATAACTATGGCAAGCTTCCTTCGGCGCTGCCAACACCCATATTGGAGTATAGCAGTCTACCTCTTGACGCACCCCGATCCGCCTCTCCACCCTCGCGCGTACACGTAAGGACATTAAAGCGCTCATGAAGCTCGTCGTCGTCGAATCTCCGGCCAAGGCCAAGACCATCGAAAAATATCTTGGTCCCGGTCACCGCGTGCTGGCCTCCTACGGCCATGTCCGCGATCTGCCGCCCAAGGACGGCTCGGTCGATCCCGATAATGGCTTTGCCATGGAATGGGAGCCTTATGCGGACAAGACCAAGCAGTTGCGCGCGATCGCTGACGAAGCGAAGGGCGCCGACGCGCTGATCCTGGCGACAGACCCCGATCGCGAGGGAGAAGCCATTTCCTGGCACGTCCAGGAGGTGCTCAGGAAGCGCAAGGCGCTGCCGGGAAAGGTCGAGCGAGTTACCTTCAATGCGATCACGAAACCGGCAGTGCTGGAGGCGATGGCGCATCCGCGCGCGCTGGACGAAGATCTGATCGATGCTTATCGCGCGCGGCGCGCGCTCGATTACCTGGTCGGTTTCACGCTTTCTCCGGTGCTGTGGCGCAAGCTGCCCGGCGCCAAGTCGGCCGGTCGCGTCCAATCTGTCGCATTGCGTCTGATCGTCGACCGCGAGCGCGAAATCGAACTATTCCGTCCGCAGGAATATTGGTCGGTCGCCGCCGACATGGAGCAGGATGGCGTGCCGTTCATCGCACGTCTCGTCCGTTGGAAGGGGCGTAAGCTCGATCGTCTTTCGATCGGTAATGGAGGCGATGCTGCNGCGGCAAAAGCCGATGTGCAAGCAGGCCGCTTCTCCGTCGCCAGCGTCGAGACCAAGCCGCTCACGCGTAACCCGCCGCCGCCCTTCACCACATCGACGCTGCAGCAGGAGGCGGCGCGCAAGCTCGGCTTCTCCGCCAGCCATACGATGCGCGTGGCGCAGGACCTCTATGAGCAAGGCGCGATCACCTACATGCGTACCGACGGCGTGCAGATGGATGGCAGCGCCATCTCCGCGGCGCGCCATGCAATCGCCGATCGTTATGACGGCAGCTACGTGCCCGATCATCCGCGGCAGTACACGACCAAGGCCAAAAATGCGCAGGAAGCGCACGAGGCAATTCGTCCGACCGATTTCAGCCGTTCCAACGTCGGCTCGGGTGATCATGCCCGGCTTTACGAGCTGGTGTGGAAGCGCGCGCTTGCGAGCCAGATGGCCTCCGCGCGGCTCGAGCGAACCACCGTCGAGCTATCGGACGGCACCGGCCAGCACGGCCTGCGCGCGACTGGTCAGGTGGTACTCTTTCCGGGTTATTTGGCCCTCTATGAAGAGGGACGCGATGACAGCGAGGATGAGGATAGCAAGCGCCTGCCACGCATGAGCGAGGGCGATGCACCCGCCAAGAAGGCGGTCAATGCGGAGCAGCATTTCACGCAGCCGCCGCCGCGTTATTCCGAGGCCTCGCTCGTCAAGAAGATGGAGGAGCTGGGGATCGGCCGGCCGTCGACTTATGCGGCGACGCTGCAGACGCTGAAGGACCGCGAATATGTCACGCTCGAGAAAAACCGTTTCATTCCTCAGGAGAGCGGGCGGCTGCTGACCAGCTTCCTCGAGCGCTTCTTCGAGAAATATGTCAGCTACGACTTCACCGCGGGTATGGAGGAGGAGCTGGACGAAGTGTCCGGCGGCCGCGCCGACTGGCAGAAGGTGCTCGCTGACTTCTGGAAGGACTTCAAACCTAAGACCGCCGAGGTGATGGAGCAGAAGCCGAGCGACATCACGGCCGCCTTGGATGAGTTTCTCGCTCCCTATCTCTTCCCCGACAGGGGCGACGGCAGCGATCCGCGGCTCTGCCCCAATTGCGGCCAAGGCCGGCTCGCGCTTCGCGGCGGGCGTTTCGGCGCCTTCGTTGCCTGCTCTAATTATCCCGAATGCAAATATACGCGCCGCTTCGCGCAGGGCGGAGGGGACGAGGCCGCGAACGATACGGGCCCTCTCGAACTCGGCACCGATCCCGATACGGGTGAGGCGGTTACACGCAGGGCAGGGCGGTTCGGCCCCTATATTCAACTGGGTGAGGGCAAGGACGCCAAGCGTGCCTCCATTCCCAAAGACGTGCCTGAACTCGACTTCGCAATGGCGCTCAAGCTGCTTTCGCTACCACGCGAAATCGGCGCGCACCCCGAAACGGGTAAGCCGATCACCGCCAGCATCGGGCGCTACGGTCCCTATCTGGCGCACGACGGCAAATATGCGCGCCTCGCTTCGACGGCGGAGGTCTTCGAAACGGGCATGAACGCTGCCGTGTCGAAACTTGCCGATGCCGCTAAAGGCGGCGCCGCCGCGCGGGGCGCGTCGCGTGAACCGATCGCCTCGCTGGGCGAAAGCCCGGTAACGGGCAAGCCGGTGAAGGTGATGGAAGGGCGGTTCGGCCCCTATGTCACCGATGGAGAAACCAACGCCACCTTGCCCAAGGGAACCGACCCGGCGACACTGACCGCCGAACAGGCACTCACCTTGCTAGCCGAACGTGCCGCCAAGGGGCCGGCGAAAGGTAAGAAAAAACCCGCCCGCAAGGCGACCAAGCGCTGAGCGTGCGATGGATAAATCCCTGGACCTTGACGATGCGGCCGATTCCGTACGGGAGCGCTCGCTCAGTCTGACGGAGAAGGCGGATTCCCTTCGCGCCCAGGGGCGGTGGCTGGAAGCGCTCCCGCTCTGTTTTGAGGCGTTGCGCGTCGATCCAACCTGCGCGGGAGCAGCCCACAACTTGGGCGTGATGCTTACGAAGATGGGGCGACTTGCCGAAGGAGAGGAAGCGAACCGCAGTGCAGTCGCACTCGCGCCGGATTCTCCCCTGATGGTCCATGGTTTGGCCCACAACCTTCTTGCTCAAGGCCGCTATCGCGAGGCCTGGCCGCTATACGACGTCCGGAGCCAAGTTCCGGGACTCAATACCGGCTTCCCGACGAATTTTGCCTACCCGCGCTGGCGCGGGGAATCGCTCGCTGGCAAGCGGCTCGCTATCTTCCCCGAGCAGGGCCTGGGCGATCAGATTCAGTTTGCGCGCTTCCTACCCCAGCTGATCGAGCAGGCTGGGGCTGTCACCCTTCTTACGCTGCCCGCTCTGGAGCGACTGTTCCGCCACAATTTTCCAAAGGCTGAGATCGTGATGGCCGCGGGCAAGACGGAATTTCCCGACCCAGATTACTGGACGACGCTGCACGATCTACCGGGTGTACTTGAAGTGGAGGTGGGCTCAATACCGAACCAGCCCTACCTTGAAGCTGCCGGGGCGTGGCCGGATCTCGGGAAGGGCTTCAAGATCGGCCTCAAGGCGAAGGGTAATCCCAAGCACATAAATGATGCCGCGCGATCGCTGCCGCGAGACTGCGCCGAGCGGCTCCGTACGGAACTTCCGGGTCAGGTGATCAGCCTTGAGCCCGAAGAGAGCGGTGCCAAGGATATGGCGGATACCGCCGCCATGATGGCGCAGCTTGACCTCGTTGTATCGGTAGATACGTCAGTGGCACATCTGGCTGGTGCTATGGGCAAGCCGTGCCTGCTGCTCATATCTGGCTTCTCTCCCGATTGGCGCTGGATGTTTGGGCGTGATGACTCCCCCTGGTACCCTAAACATCGCCTTTATCGCGGCGAACTCAGCGGCGATTGGCAGCCCGCGATCGAGCGCCTGATTGCCGACGCGGCGAGGCGGGCTGGTCGATCCGCTGCGCAAGAACTCATCGAAAAAGCCAAATCGTTGCGGGCGCAGGGNAAGCCGCTTGCCGCTTTAGAAACTGCGGCTNAAGCGATGGCCGCTGACCCTGGTAACGTCGGGGTGGCCTACAGCTATGGCGTGCTGCTTTCCGATTGCGGCCAACTAGTCGAGGGCGAAGCGCTGCTGCGCCGCGTTCTGGCAGCGGCGGGGGGGGCACCTGAACCTCGTCAAGCGTTGGGCACTAACCTGCTTGCGCAAGGGCGTTATCGGGAAGGCTGGCCTCTTTGTGAGGCTGACGCCGGAGAAGGGGGTAAGAAAGAAGGTCTGCCGCGCGGCTTCCCCTTTCCGCGGTGGAAGGGCGAGGATCTTAAAGGTAAACGCATCGCCCTCTTTCCTGATCAGAATTTCGGCGATCAGTTGCAGTTCGTGCGTTTCGTTCCGACGTTAGTCCAGCGTGGCGCCCAAGTGACGTTGCTCACCACACCGCCCCTTGTGCGGCTCTTCGAAATGAGTTTTCCAGACGTACAGGTGCTCGCCGCAAGCGGATCGGTCGATTTTCCGGATCCTGACTATTGGGCTATGCTGCGTGATCTGCCCGGCCGTCTGGGAGCGATGCTGCATAAACTTCCCGTCAATCCCTATCTACGAGTNCCGGNGAACTCGCCGAGCGGTGGCGACTTCCGCGCCGGTCTGATGACCAGGGGTAGCCCAGCCTGTCCTGATGATATCTACCGCTCATTGCCGCCAGATCTGGCCGAACATCTGGCGGGAGCATTGCCGGGAACGGTGGTCGATCTTTCACATGAGAAAACGGGGGCACGCGACTTCGCCGAAACAGCCAATCTGATTGCTGAGCTCGACCTCGTGGTTTCGGTCGACACCGCCGTCGCCCATCTCGCCGGNGCGATGGGCAAGCCCTGCCTGCTGCTGATTCCTGGTTTCGCAACCGATTGGCGCTGGATGCGCGACCGCGGCGATTCACCTTGGTATCCCTTCCATAGGCTCTACCGCGGTTCGGTCGACGGCGATTGGCAGGCGGCTGTGGAACGCCTCGTCGCGGATGCACAAGGCTGGATTGCGCGTCCGTTGCTGCCCGTGGACCGCGGAGAAAACAATCTTGCCTTCCCTATGATGCACCAAGCCGCCGAGCTGAGAGACAGTGGGCGGTATACCGAGGCGGTCGACGTGATGCGCCGCGTAGTTCGAATGGCACCCGATAATGGACCGGCCCACAATATCCTGGGTATGCTGCTGCACGATGTGGGGCTGCTTGATGAGGCCGAACGGCTACTTCGCCGAGCCCTCGCGCTCGCCCCAGATTATCCAGGATTCAGCAATTCGCTTTCGCTCATCCTGTTGGCGCAGGGGCGCTATCGCGAGGCGTGGCCCTACCACGAAATGCGGGCCGAAGTCCCTTCGCTCACTATCGGATTTCCGACTGGCGTGCCGTGCCCTCGCTGGCGTGGGGAGCCCCTCGCCGGAAAGCGGCTGACGATCATGCCCGAACAGGGCTTCGGCGATCAAATTCAGATGGCGCGCTTTGTGCCGCAACTGCAACAGCTTGGCGCCTCTATCATTCTCTTCGTACCGCCGGCGTTGGTTGATCTCTTCCGCGCAAGTCTTCCGGGCGTCGACATACGCTCGGCGACAGGTGAAGTACGTCTGGGCGATCCGGATTATTGGACGACTCTCATGGACATAGCGCGGCCGCTCAGCGTGACGCTCGAGAGTTTACCCCGACCGCCCTATTTGCGGACCGACCGCACCTGGCCAAAGTTGCCGGACGGCTTCAACGTCGGTTTGCAGGTGAGCGGCAATCCTAATCACCCGAACAATGCGCGCCGTTCGCTGCCGGCGGAAGCAGCCGAACAATTGCGTGCAAAACTTCCTGGGCGGCTGTTCAGCCTGGACCCTCGGGACAGCGGTGCACGCAATTTTGCCGACAGCGCAGCTTTGATCGAACAGCTCGATCTTGTGGTCTCCGTGGATACGGCAATTGCCCATCTGGCAGGCGCGCTGGGCAAACCATGCCTTCTGCTCGTGCCGGGTCTCGCCACCGACTGGCGTTGGATGCGGGATCGTGAAGATTCCCCCTGGTATCCCAATCATCGCCTTTATCGTGGCGCGCTCGACGGGAGTTGGTCTGCCGTGATTGATCACCTATGCTCCGACGCGCACGATCTGGCGTCCAATCCATTTTGATCGGATGAGTGACCCGGCCGAGCTATTGGCACAATGTGAGCGGCAGGCGCGTGCGCGGCCTGGCGATCCGGCAGCCTTGGGTAACTTCGGCATCATGCTGCAGCGGTTTGGCCGGCTCGGCGAGGCCGAACATGTTTTGCGTCGCGCCCTCGTACTTGGCCCGGGTAATTCGATCAATCGCTTCGCCCTAGGCCTAACCCTTTTAGCGCAGGGGCGGTTTGCCGAGGGTTGGTCCTATTATGAAGCACGAGGCGAAGCGGCGGCAGAAGGCGTCGCCCTGTCTTCGCAGATTAAGGCCGCCCGTTGGCGAGGGGAGGGAATCGCAGGCAAGCGGTTGCTGGTAATGCCCGAACAGGGCTTGGGAGATCAGCTGCAATTTGCGCGCGTGCTGCCGAAGCTCGCAGAGACTGGCGCGAAGCTCATTCTCGTGTCGCATCCGCCGCTACACGGCCTGTTCCAAGCGAGTTTCCCCAGCATCCAGCATGTCGTTGCCGGCCGTGTCAGCGAGCTTCCCAGTGCCGACTTTTGGGTCAGCTTGCTCGATGTCCTGGCAGTCATGGATCTCACACCTGCTGACCTGCCTCCACCGCCTTATCTCCGCACTGATACAACCTGGCGAAATCCCCCGGCCGGCGTTCGCATCGGCTTGATGGCGAGCGGTAATCGGCGCCATCCGAACAATGCGCGGCGGTCCTTGGCTGCCGCCAACTCCGCCTATCTGCGTTCGCTCCTGCCGGGGACCGTAATCGACCTTGACCCTGACCAAACGCGCGCACCGACCTTCTCTGAAACAGCCGCGATCCTGAACATGTGCGATCTGGTGGTGTCGGTCGATACGGCCGCTGCGCATCTTGCTGGTGCGTTGAACCGCCCCTGCCTGCTGCTCTTGCCAGGCTACGATACCGATTGGCGGTGGATGCGCGATAGGAGCGATTCGCCTTGGTATCCGAGGCACATTCTCCTCCGGAATACCGTCCAGGGAGATTGGCGCGGTGTAATCGAGGCTGCTGCGGCGTATGCCCGCGAGGTCGCGGAGTCAGCTGAAGCGCGCTCCGCATTGCCCTCTTGACCGCGCCCGCCTAAGCGCGGGGTCGCCATTATTCGAGCGGAGACCGATGCGCCTTTCCCGTTATTTCCTGCCCGTGATGAAGGAATCGCCCGCCGACGCCCAGATCGTCAGCCACAAGCTGATGCTGCGCGCGGGGCTGGTGCGGCAGACCGCCGCCGGCATCTATGCGTGGCTTCCGCTCGGCAATCGCGTTCTCCAGAAGATCGCGCAGATCGTGCGTGAAGAACAGGATCGGGCCGGTGCGATCGAGCTCACCATGCCCACCATCCAGTCTGCCGATCTGTGGCGCCAGTCGGGCCGCTATGATGATTACGGCCTGGAGATGCTGCGCATCAAGGATCGGCATGATCGGGAGATGCTGTACGGCCCCACCGCCGAAGAGGTGATCACATCCATATTCCGCGATGCCGCGCGCTCCTACCGCGATCTGCCGCGCACGCTCTACAATATCCAATGGAAGTTTCGCGACGAAGTGCGCCCGCGCTTCGGCGTGATGCGCGGCCGCGAATTCCTGATGAAGGATGCCTACAGTTTCGATCTCGACGAGGCGGGCGCGCGGCACAGCTATAACCGGATGTTCGTCGCCTATCTCAACACCTTTGCGCGTATGGGTCTGCGCGCGATCCCCATGCAGGCGGATACGGGTCCGATCGGCGGCGACTTGAGTCACGAATTCATCGTGCTTGCCCCGACCGGTGAGAGCGAGGTCTTCTATCACGGCAATTGGGAGCGGCCGGCCGAGCTTTCCTCCGTCGATTTTGAGGATATGGCCGGGCTGCAGGCGATCGTATCCGGCTACACCGCCGATTATGCCGCCACGGATGAGAAGCGCGACGCGGCCCGCGAGGCCGAAGCGGGCGATCAACTGCGCCAGTCGCGCGGTGTTGAGGTCGGTCATATCTTCTATTTCGGCACCAAATACTCGGCACCGATGGGGCTCAAGATTCAGGGGCAGGACGGCGCCGAGATCGTCCCGCATATGGGCAGCTACGGCATCGGCGTCTCGCGCCTGATGGCAGCGATCATTGAGGCGAGCCATGATGACAAAGGCATCATCTGGCCCGAGGCAGTTGCGCCTTTCACGGTTGGCCTGATCAATATGCGTGCCGATGACGAAGCCTGCACGCAGGCGGCAGACGCGCTTTATGCCCAGCTACAGGCCGCGGGTATCGACGTGCTCTACGATGATCGCGACGAGCGCGGCGGCGCCAAGTTCGCCACCATGGATCTGATCGGCCTGCCCTGGCAGATCGTGGTCGGCCCGAAAGGGCTCGCCAACGGCGTCGTCGAACTGAAGCGCCGCGCTACCGACGAACGCGTCGAGCTGGCACCGGCGGATGCGGCGGCGAGGGTGAAGGGGTGAGGTTGGACCCGAAAAGCCCTCTCCCCTTGTGGGAGAGGGTTGGGAGAGGGNGCGCGANCGCNAGCGAGCCACAAAATGTCGCGAACGCCAGCGAGCC
>JGI24737J22298_10000424_pt1 | contig 14511 bp, 13 predicted proteins | sample KBSCornC3_FD_22298 | JGI IMG/M metagenome (IMG submission 22298) | reverse complement strand
AAGCAGATCACGGACGTGAACGGCCTCCAGAGCGTCATCCCGACGATCACGATCGGCGAAACCGTTGGGATGCTGAAGATCAATGTTCGCGGCCTCGGCAACTCGACCAATACCCGCTCGGAGGACTCCGATGTCGTGCTTTATGAGGATGGGGCCGTCATCTCTCGAATGGAAGCGCAGTCGGCCGCCTTCTTCGACCTCCAGCGCGTCGAAGTGCTGCGCGGGCCGCAAGGCACGCTCTACGGCCGCAACTCGACCGGCGGCGCGATCAATCTGATCACGAGGAAGCCTACCGACACCTTCGAAGGCTATGTCGANGCCACTCTGGGTAATTATAACCTGGCCAAGGTGGATGCGGCNGTCAGCGGNCCGCTTAGCAANACGCTCAGCGCNCGCGCCGCGATAACCTCGACNCTACGNGGCGGTTACGGCAANAACATCGCTACCGGCAACGATATCGAGGACCAGAAGCGCTACGCTGGCCGCCTGCAACTGCTTTTCAAGCCTTCGGACAGGTTCAGCTTCCTGCTGGCAGGCGAATACGCGAAGGAGGACGATGCCAGCGGCTTCTTCGGATACCTTGCGCCGCTCTATCCCTTTGCCAACCCTCCCTATGTTCCGCGCGGTGCCGGCGGCTTCTCCGATCCGAATTCGCGCGACGTTGCTTCCAACTACGATCCGATCCTGAAGAAAAAGACCTGGTCGGTTACGGGGACACTCGACTGGAAGCTCAATGACGCCCTCTCGGTGCGTAACATCATCAATTACCGGAAGCTGGATTTCTTCATCGCGCAGGATCTCGATACCTCGACGGTGAGCACACCGACTTATGCGTCGATCCCGCTCAAGGACAACCAGTTCAGCGAGGAATTCCAGTTTCTGTACCAGACCGACCGGGTCAGCGCGATCGCGGGCCTCTATTATTTCCATGAGAAGTTCGGCGGTGAGACCGATATCGGGACGGGGCCGAACCAGGGCATCTATTACCGACTGCTGGGCACCAGCAAGACCGACGCGGTCGCGCCTTTCTTCAATGTGGCCTACAATCTGAGTGACGCATTCACCCTGCGCGTGGGCGGGCGCTACAATTCGGAGAAGCGCTCGATCATCAACAGCTTCGTGTTGAACGGCGCGACCACTGTTCCCGCGATCGCTAACGATCGGCGGACCCTGAAGGCCTATATCGGAGAATATGGGTTCGATTGGCACATCACCAAACGGACGATGGCCTACTTCACTTACTCGCAGGGGTTCCGTTCAGGCGCGGCGTTGATCTTCCAGAGCACCTCGCCGATTATCAACCCGACCAAGGTAGACAACTTCGAGGCTGGTCTCAAATTCACCAGCGATGACAGAAAGTTCTTCGTCAACATTGCCGCGTTCACGGCCAAGATCAAGGATCTGCAACGCACTCAGGCCACACTTGTCAATGGGCTGCTCAGCACCCGGGTCAACAACGTGAACGCTATGCGGACCAAAGGTATCGAACTGGATACGGGCTGGACACCCGTCCCCGACCTGAACCTGCACGGATCGGCCGCCTGGCTCAGTGCGAAATTCCTCGATTTCACGAACGATGATCCGATTATCCAGGGCACCAACATCATCCAGCTTGCCGGAAACACGACCCAGCAAGCCCCTCGTTGGAAATGGAACGCTGGAGCGGACTACACCGTACCTTTCGATAATGGTTCGTCGCTGGTTGCAAGCGCTGGAGTCAGCTATCAAAGCCACGTCTACTTCGACGAATTCGATCGCGCGCCGTTCGCGGAAGGCGGCTATGCGCTCGTCGACGGCAACCTGACCTACCACTTTGCCGGCGACAAGCTGAGCCTGTCGATCTGGGGCAAGAATCTGACGGATCAAAAGCGGTTCGCCGATGTCAGCTTCTCGGCATTTGGTCAGGTGCTGAGCAAGCAGTGGATTCCACCTCGGACCTTTGGAGCAACCGCGCACTACGATTTCTGAATTTGAGGAGATGGAGGCGGTTCAAGAGCCGCCTCCGTTTTATTCTGATACCGCCGCAAACCGTGACAAGGAGTGGACGTGCATAGAGGGCAGGTGACCGCGGATAAGGTAGAGGCATTCATCCGTGACGTCGTAATCCCCTATGAACAGGACCCGCGCATCGAAGTCCACGGCCATGGCCCGAGCGACGAACTAGTGATGGACATGCGCGAAAAAGCGCGCGCGGCAGGCGTGTTGACGCCCCATATCTTGCCGGACGGGACGCATCTGACCCAGCGCGAGACGGCAAGGGTGCTCGTTCGGTCCGGCCTCTCGCCGCTCGGCCCGCTCGCCTGCAACACGATGGCGCCGGACGAGGGCAACATGTATCTGCTCGGACACGTGGCCAACGCGGAGCAGAAGGAGCGGTTCCTTACGCCGCTCGTCGAAGGACACGCACGCTCGGCCTTTTTCATGACCGAACCCGCGGAGGACGGTGGGGCGGGCTCCGATCCCTCGATGATGATCACCACTTGCCGCCCGGACGGCAACCACTGGGTGATCAACGGACGCAAGGCATTCATCACCGGCGCATGCGGCGCCAGGGTCGGCATCATCATGGCCAGAAGCGAGGATGGTGCGTGCATGTTTCTGGTCGACTTGCCCGATCCGGCAATCCGCATCGAACGAGTGCTCGATACCATCGACAGTTCCATGCCCGGCGGCCATGCCGTCATCGCGATTGACAACCTTCGTGTACCCGCAGACCAGATGCTCGGCGCGTCGGGCGAAGGCTTCAAATACGCGCAAGTGCGCCTCTCGCCCGCCCGGCTGTCCCACTGCATGCGCTGGCTGGGTGGCTGCATCCGCGCGCAGGAGATCGCCTCTGCCTATGCCTGCAAGCGGCAAGCGTTCGGCAAGCCGTTGATCGATCACGAAGGCGTTGGCTTCATGCTGGCCGAAAACATGATCGACCTCAGGCAATGCGAACTGATGATCGACTGGGCGGCCGGCGTGCTGGACACCGGCTCCTTGGGCACTGTCGAAAGCTCCATGGCGAAAGTCGCCGTTTCCGAGGCGCTGATGCGGGTTGCCGACAAGTGCGTGCAGGTCATGGGCGGCACCGGCGTCTCCGGCGATACGATCGTCGAGCAGATCTTCCGCGAGGTCCGGGCCTTTCGCATCTACGATGGGCCCACCGAAGTCCACAAATGGTCGCTCGCCAATAAGATCAAGCGCGAGGTCCTTACGGGCGCCCAGGCATGAGTGATGATACAGGCGCCGACGCGAACCAGGGCACGACGCTGGTTCGCGAGGGGTTTGCTTTCGACGAGGGCGCACTGAAAGCCTGGATGCGCGAGAATGTGGACGGCTTTGCTGGCCCGATGCGGGTAGAACAGTTCAAGGGCGGGCAGTCCAACCCGACCTACAAGCTGGTGACGGCGGATCGCAGCTATGTCCTCCGGCGCAAGCCGCCGGGACACACGCTGAAGGGCGCGCATGCCGTGGACCGCGAGGCGAAGGTGCTGACCGGACTTGCCAAGACCAACTTTCCGGTCGCCCGTGTCCATGGGCTGTGCACCGACGAGGATGTGATCGGCAGCATATTCTATGTGATGGATATGGTGGAGGGCCGCATCTTCTGGGACGCGACGGTGCCCGGCATCTCCAACGCCGAACGCGCCGCGATCTTCGATGCCATGAACGAGACGATCGCCCGGCTCCACATGGTCGACTACGAGGCCGTGGGCCTTGGCGACTATGGCCGGCCGGGCAACTACTTCGCGCGGCAGATCGCGCGATGGTCAAGGCAGTATCACGAAGATGCCGACGTCCGCCGCGACGCCAACATGGATCGCCTGATCGACTGGCTGAATGCCAACATGCCCGGCGATGACGATGCAACCAGCGTGATCCACGGCGACTTCCGCATCGACAACATGATCTTCCATCCCACCAAGCCCAGGGTGCTCGCCGTGCTGGACTGGGAACTGTCCACGCTTGGCCATCCCGGCGCCGACTTTGCTTATCACGCGATGATGTACCGGATGCCGCCTCATATAGTCGCCGGGCTTGCCGGCGCGGACATCGCCGCGCTCGGCATTCCCACGGAAGAGGATTACCTGGCCGCCTATTGCGCGCGCACCGGGCGCGATGGCATGCCGGGCTATGGCTTCTACATGGCCTTCAACTTCTTTCGCCTCGCCGCCATTTTCCACGGCATCAAGGGGCGGGTGATCCGGGGCAATGCATCGTCGGCGCAGGCGAACGAGCGCGTCAAGGTGCTGCCGGAACTGATGGAACTGGCCTGGCGGCAAGCCGCTCGCGCCGGCGCCTGATTCAGGTGGCCTGAGCCTCCCACGCGCCGATCAGCGATGCCTTGAGCCTTGCCGTATTCGCGACCATCAGGAACAAGACCACCGCCAGGAACGATGGGATCAGGGCGATGATCAGCGCATAGCCCACCGAGGCTCCGGGCGCCGGAAAATGCGGCTGGAGAAGATCGCTCAGCAGGCCGGTGATCGACGGGCCCAGCCCAAGCCCGATGATGTTGAAGGTCAGCAGCAGCACGGCGGCGGTGAAGGCCCGCATCGAGCCGCGGCACCATCGAATGCACGACCGCGAGGATCGGCCCGTAGTAGCATAGCATCAAGGTCGAGACCGCCGCCCCGCACAGCAGCGACACGGGGAGCGATGGAACCGTGTACTGCACCAACGCGAACGGCAGCATGGCGGCGATCGAGTAGGCCATGACGAGCACTCGCCAGCGGGGATCGCGGCTGCCCAGCCGGTCCGACAGATAGCCGCCCGCGAAGATGCCGATGCCGCCGCCGATGCCGCTGACCAGCGCCATGTAGAGCGAGACGGCGGACAGCGACATACCATGCGCCCGCACATAGAACGGCGCCATCCAGTTCATCATGGAATATTGCGAAAAGCCGTGCAGCGCCGCCGCTAGGACGACGAGCCGGAACGCGGGCATGCGCCAGAGGAAGCGGGCCGACTGCCTGAAAGTGGATGGGGATACCAAAGAGGCCGCCGGCGATGGATCATGCGCGCCCCGCACCGGCTCTCGAAGGCCCAGCAGCACAAGCGGCGCGAGGACGATCCCAAGCCCCCCGATGACGGCAAAGGTCCAGCGCCAGCCGATCGCTTCCGCCAGCCACCCGGTCGTGCTGTACCCCAGCAGCAGTCCGACCGGCAGCGAGAGTCCCCAGATCGACATCGCCGTTGCTCGCCGGGATACGGGATAGATGTCGGCGATGATCGACTGGCTGGCCGGAATGCTGCCCGCTTCACCGGCAGCCACGCCGATACGCAGGAAGACAAGCGAGGCAAAGCCGGTCGCCAGTCCGCAAAGCGCGGTCATGCCGCTCCACAGACCGAGCGCCATCGTAATGAGGTTGCGACGGTTGCTGCGATCGGCCAGCCGCGCGATGGGGATCGACAGCGTGGTGTAGAAGATCGCGAAGGCCAGGCCGGTAAGCAAGCCAAGCTGCGCATCGCTAAGGCCCAGTTCCCGCTTGATCGGGACCTGCAGGATGGAAAGAATCGTCCTGTCGATATAGTTGAAGGTCGATACCGCGAAGAGCAGCACCATCGCGATCCGGCGCCGGGCGGCCGAGTAAGCCGGGTGGCTTGCGGGCTCTTCCATCAAATCCGTCCCATCTTGTGTGCTCCGGCATCCGAAGCTTTCTTACGTGGTCGCGGTTATCGCTCGCATGGCTGTGCCAGCAGGCGCGGGGTCGTACTATTCCGCCCGGATCTGCCCGGCGCGCTTCGCCAGCGCCTTCTTGTCGATCTTGCCGTTGGCGTTCACCGGCATGGCATCGACGATCAGCAGATGCTCGGGCCATTTCTTTTTGGAGAGGCCCTGCTGGGCCAGATGCCGCGTGAGCATGTCCAGGCTCGGCTTTTGCATTCCCTGCCGCACCACGCACACGGCGCAGGCCTGCTCGCCCAGCTTGGCGTGCGGAACCGGCACGACCGCCGCCTCCCGGATCGTCTCCAGGCGCAACAGCATGCCTTCGATCTCCGCCGGATCGATGTTGAAGCCGCCACGGATGATCTGGTCCTTGATGCGGCCGACGACCTTGAGGTAACCGTCCTCGTCGCGGACGATCTCATCCCCGGTCAGCAGGTAGCCGCCGGGCGCCATGTGCTCCACGCCGTCTCCAAGGCCCTTGCAGTACCCCAGAAACAGCGAAGGACCGCGCACCCCGGCCTGCCCGCGCTCGCCGGGGCCCAGCGGGCGAAGATCGGCGCCGAACGCCAGATCCTCGGTGCCGGGGAAGGATCGGCCATCCGAGTGCATGCGCCGTTCCAGGCTGTCATCCGGACGGGTTGAGGCATGACCCATGCATTCCGACATCCCGAACATGCGCAGCGCGCGAATGCCCAGCAATTCCTCGGCATCGACGATCAATTCCGGCGTCATCGCACTGCCGCCCACCGCAAGCGCGCGGAAGGCGAGCGTGCCTGCCCATGCCCCCTCCCTTGCCGCTTCCACCATCATGAACAGATGGGTGGGCACGCAGATGGCCCAGGTGCAGCGATATTGCTCGGCGATATTGAGCGCCGCGACCGGATCCCAGGGATCGACGATGACGAGCGGATGGCCAAGCGACAGGCTGAAATGCAGCGTGAAGGTATAGCCGGGGGCGCTATCCCAAGGAACGATCGCGAGCAGGGGTTCACCCGCTTGCAATCCGGCGATGCGGGCACAGGCGCGCGTGGCGTAGTTGAGCGCCGCCGGACTGTGCATCACCGCCTTGGGGACGCCCGTGGTTCCCGAAGTGAAGCCGATCAGCGTGGTGCGGGCATTGCGCTCGTCCTGCGAGGTGGCGGCGCCTTCGGGCGGGGGCACGAGGTACAGGCCATCGATCTCGCCCACCGGCGCTTCGGGCCGTTTCCAGCAAAGCCGCAGCCGGTGCCCCAGCCGGCCTTCCAGCGCCGCCAGATCGGCATCGCTGAGCTTGTCCCCATATGGACAGGCGATGGCGCCCAGCGCGGATATCGCCAGCACCGCCGCCATGGTGACGATGTTCTTGCGCGCCTCGATCATCACCCGGTTGCCGGGCCCGATCCCCTGCGCCTCCAGCGCGCTTCGCAGCGCCAGCGCGCGCGCNNGCAGCTGGCTGCGAGTCCAGCGCGCGCGCGAGGCATCGACGGCGGCTAGCGCCGCGCTGTCCCGATCGGCAAGGGCATCGAATTGCGACCAGAGCGAGCTGGCGTCCCATTCGAGCCCATCAGCCGAAAATCCCTCGGCAAACGTGTCAGGCAAGCGACTGCCCTCCGTCCACCAGAATGGTCTGGCCGGTCATGAAGCTGCCCGCCTCCGAAGCCAGCAGCGCCAACGCGCCGGCCATTTCCAGCGGCTTGCCCAAACGACGCAGGCGGATGGCATCCTTGAGCTTGCGCTGAATGTCCGGCGCCAATGTCTCGGTCATTCCGGTTTCGATCGATCCGGGGGCAATAGCGTTCACGCGAATGCCGTGGTCGGCCCACTGCGCCGCAAGATCGGCCGTGAGGTGGACGATGGCCGCCTTGGACGTCGTATAGGGCACCACCTGCCCGTCCGCCGGGCGGTAGGAGAGGAATGCGCCGACCGACGCGATGTTGACGATCGACCCGCCGCCACGCGCGATCATGTGCCGGGCGGCATGGCGACAGGCCAGGAAAGTGCCTGTCACATTGACGTCCATCACCTTCTGCCAGCCCTTGAGCGGAATGTCCTGCGGCAGCCCCCACCAGGATGCGCCGGCATTGTTGATGAGCACGTCGAGCGATCCCAACTGATCGACCACGGCCGCGATCGTGCGCTCCACGTCGCCCTCATCGGATATGTCACAGCCAAGGCCAATGGCGCGGCCGCCAAAGCGCTCGGCGATCACTCCGGCAAGCGCCGCGCATTCTTCCTGGTGGCGGGAGGCAAGGGCAATGTCGCATCCCAGATCGGCCAGCGCACAGGCCATCAACTCGGCCAGATCGCCGCGCCCGCCGGTGATCAGCGCGACTTTGCCATCCAGCCGGAACAGCCGAGGGACGAAACCGGATGCATAGTCCTCATTCATGGCCGGCCCCAGCCTCCGCGGCCGCAAGCAGGTCCAGTTCTTCGGTCAGCACGCAGATGCGCTTGCCCTTCATCTTGCCGACATGGCGGACCGCCTCCTCCCATTGCGGCGAGGCAAGGGCGGCATCGAGATCCTGGCGCGATGGAAACGTCAGGACGGCATGGCCGTCCCACGCGGGTGCGTCGGCATGATCGTAGTCGTGATAGACCGCGCCATGCCGGTAGGCGATGAGCCCGGGCAGACGCTTCGCCATCTCGGCATGGTCCCCCCGCCACCAGGTCGTGAACTGCTCCACCGTCCAGTCCGGAGGGCGGGAGGCCAGAACAACCATCGATACCGGCATGGCGTTTCTCTCCTCGTCAGCCTTCCCTCAGCGCCCGGTCCAGACCGGCTTGCGCTTTTCGAGGAATGCGCTGACGCCTTCCTTGGCGTCCTGGCTGTGGTGAACCACGTTGCAGGTCATGGTTTCAAGCGTGATGAGCGAGTCCGTGTCGGCATCGAGGCCACGGTTTACCGCCATCTTGGTCATCCACATGCAGAACGGGCTCTTGTCGATCAGCGGCGCGCAGAAATCCTCGATCAACTGATCGAAGTCCTCGGCGGAGGACGCGGCATTGCACAGGCCCCATTCGACGCATTCGTCGCCCGTGAGCAGCTTGCCGGTCAGCATCAGCTCCTTGGACTTGCGCATGCCGATATAGCGCGGCAGGCGGTAGATCGGGCCGGCGCCGCCGAACAGGGCGCGGCGGATATGGAAATCGCCGATCTTCGCGTCGGAAGTCGCGACGGCGAAATCGCAGGAGATGAACAGCTCGAAGCCGCCGGCCACCGCATAGCCCTCAACCGCTGCGATGGTGGGCTTCTTCATGTTGTAGATCTTGTCGTAGGTGCGCGCCGAATCGATCGCAAGCTGCAGCGAGGTGGTGGTTTCCTGCAGCACCGGACCCACGAGCTGATCAAGGTCCGCGCCCGAGCAAAAGGTATTGCCCCGGCCGCGGAACACTACGGCAAGCGCCTTCTCGTCCGCCGCCGCGCGGTCCACCGCCACTTCGAGGTCGCGGAGAAGCTGCGGGCTGACGCAGTTGCGCTTGTGAGGCCGGTTCAGCCAGATCGTGCAGATACCGTTGTCGGCCAGTTCGTACTGGATCACATCCTTCTCAAGTTCCATCTCATGCTCCTGTTCATTGAGTCCGTTCGTTGGCGGGCACTTAAAGCCTGTTTCCAAAACACCCGACCGACCGGTCGGGTGTTTTTCTAGGTGCTCTCGCACCACCTGTCAATCAATCCCTTCCGGCGACCCGGTCATGCCTCAAAATATCTCGAAGAGGCCGGCCGCGCCGATGCCGCCGCCGATGCACATGGTGACCACGCCGTATTTCGCGCCCCGGCGGCGCCCTTCGATCAGGGCATGACCGGTCATGCGTGCGCCGGACATGCCATAGGGGTGGCCGATGGCGATCGCGCCGCCGGAGACGTTGAGCCGTTCTTGCGGGATACCCAGCTTGTCGCGGCAATAGAGCACCTGGCTCGCAAAGGCTTCGTTGAGTTCCCAGATGCCGATGTCGTCGACGGAAAGACCCGTCCCGGCAAGCAGCTTGGGCACCGCGAAAACCGGCCCTATGCCCATTTCCGCCGGATCGCACCCGGCTACCGCCATGCCCCGGTAAGTGCCCAGCGGCTCCAATCCGCGCCGCGCCGCCTCGGACGCTTCCATAAGCGTAAGCGCCGCCGCGCCATCGGAGAGCTGCGAGGCGTTGCCCGCCGTAACGAACCTGCCCTCCAAGAGGCGCTGCCCGCCCTTGAACACCGGTTGCAGCGCAGCAAGGCTTTCCCGTGTAGTTTGCGGCCGGTTGCCCTCGTCCTGAACAATGCGCACCGCCTTGCGGGCGGTTTCGCCGGTCGCCCTGTCAGTCACCAGCATTTCGGTGTCGACGGGCACGATCTCGGCATCGAAGCACCCTTCCCGCTGCGCCTCGGCCGTGCGCATCTGCGAGGACCAGGCATATTCGTCCTGCGCCTCGCGCGATACGCCATAGCGGTCGGCGACGATTTCGGCGGTCTCCAGCATCGACATGTAGAGCTGCGGAACGTGATCATTCAGCCAGGGGTCGATGACCCGATACTGGTTGGCCTTGTCGTTCTGGACCAGCGAGACGGATTCGACCCCGCCAGCAACGGCGATGGCCATGCCATCGACAACGATCTGCTTGGCGGCGGCCGCGATCGCCATCAGGCCCGAGCCGCATTGCCGGTCAACCGTCATGCCCGGCACGCTGACCGGAAAGCCGGCCCGCAGCGCCGCCTGCCGGGCGACATTGAAGCCCGTGCTGCCCTGCTGGAGCGCGCAGCCCATCACGACATCGTCGATTTCCGCCGGCTCGATACCGGCTCTCTCGACTGCCGCGCTGATCGCGTGCGCCGCTAGAAACTGGCCCTGCGTATCGTTGAAACTGCCCCGATAGGCACGCCCGATCGGCGTGCGCGCGACGGAGACGATTACGGCTTCCCGCATGGATATGTCCTTCCGATTGATTATGGCCGCGACGATGGCCAGTCCAGCCCTTCGGCCGCCAGTGTTTCGAGCAGGTGCGAGGGAGCCGGGCGCTCGCTATCCTCGGCCGCGAACTTCCGCAGATGTCCGCAGATAATGCCAAGGCCCTGCTGCTCGGCCCAATGCATCGGACCACCGCGATAGTGCGGAAAGCCGTAGCCGTGGACCATGACCAGATCGATATCGCTCGCGCTCGCGGCCACCCGGCTTTCGAGCAGCCGAGCCCCGGCATTGACCATGGCGGCCATCAGCCGGTCCCTGACTTCCTCATCGCTGACCGCACGCCGGACAATGGCCCGCTCGCGCGCGATCTCGTCGATGATCTCATCGGTCAGCGGATCGGGCGCGCCTTTCCGGGCCTCGTAGATGTAATAGCCGGCACCGGTCTTCTGCCCATGGCGGCCGCGTTCCCAGAGCCGGTCCGCGACCAGCGGATAACGCCCCGGCCGCTCCCATTCGCGGCGCTGTTCGCGCACCCGGCGGATCACGTCGAGCCCCGCCATGTCGCGCATCTCGAACAGGCCCATGGCAAAGCCGAAATCGCGCATCACCCTGTCGACCTGCCAGGGCGAGGCGCCATCCTCGATCAGGAAATCCATCTCCCGCCCGTAGGCGTCGAGGATGAAGTTGCCGATGAACCCTTCGCCATTACCAGCAATGACCGGGATCTTGCCAAGCTTGCGTCCCACCGCGACGACCGTGCGCAGGACACGTCTTGCGTTGCTGATCCCCGCACCACTTCCAGCAGCTTCATCACATGCGCCGGGCTGAAGAAGTGCATGCCCACCACCCGCTCCGGGCGAGTCGACGCGGAGGCAAGCACGTCGATGTCGAGCATGGAGGTATTGGTTGCGATAATCGTGTCGGGCCGGACGATCGCGTCGAGCCGCGCGATCAGAGCGCGCTTCACCTCCATGTGCTCGAACACCGCCTCGATCACGAGGTCGCACGGCGCGACGTATTCCAGCGCGACGGTGGGCGTAATCGTCGCCAGTGCGGACTGGGCCTTTGCCTCGGGCATTCGCCCTTTCGCCACCGCGCTGTCATAGGTCGAGCGGATCTGCGCCATCCCCCGGTCGATCGCCGCCTGCTCCGCATCGACCAGCACCACCGCGCAACCGCTGTTGGCTAATGCCATGGCGATGCCGCCGCCCATCGTGCCCGCGCCGATGACACCAACGGACCGGACCGGAGCAGCCGGGCCTTCCTCAATCCGCCCGGCCGCTCTTGCAGCGAAGAACAGGTGCATGAGCGCCCGCGCCTGCGAACTGTCCGCGCANGCGGCGAAGGCATCNCGTTCAGCCTNCAGCATTTCATCAAGCGGATGCGTGCATGCGCCCTTGATGCATTCCACGATCTTCNANGGTGAAAACAGTCCGCGCCATGCGCGTGCATGTTCGGCCACGAAGGTATCGAACAGTGCGTCGCTGCCGTCNGCGAGTTTGTCCGTACGCTCCGCATAGGCGGGAAGCGCGGCCCCTTCGGCCAGTTTCTCCTGGGCAAAGGNGATAGCAGCCTCGCGAATATNGCCNTCGGCAACCGCATCGATCAGCCCGAGTTCCAGCGCCTGCGCGGCGCGAACCTGCTTGCCGCTGGTCAGNTATTCCAGCGCCGAGCGCGGACCGGCCAGCCGCGTCCAATACTGCGTTCCCCCCGCACCGGGCATCAGCCCCAGCAGAACTTCGGGCAAGCCCANCCNCGCCCGGTCCCGCGCAATCCGCCAGTGGCAATGAAACGCCAGTTCGAGCCCGCCGCCCAGCGCAAAACCGTCAATCGCGGCGATGACAGGCTTTGCGAACGACAACAGCCTGTCGTCGATCCGCCAGAGCGTGGGTTCCTGATAGGGCTTGCCGAACTCGCGGATGTCGGCGCCGCCCACGAATGTATCGTTCGCACCGATCAGCACCAGTGCCTTTACGGCAGGGTCGGCCTCGGCGCGTTCGATCGCTTCCATCAGGCCCTTGCGCAAGTCGTGCGACAGGGCATTGACCGGCGGATTGGACAGTTCGGCGAGCGCGATGCCATCCTTGATATCGACGCGAACGCCGCCCTGGAGTTGCATCGATGTCATTCGTTTTCCCCGCTGACATGAACCAGCAGCCGGCCCGAGTTGCCGCCGCTGAAGAGAGACAGGAACGCCGCCGGCGCCCGGTCCAGCCCATCGCGGATATCAAGATCGCCCCGCAGATTCCCCGAAGCGATCCAGCGATCGAGGTCCGCCTTCGCCTTGGCCAGGAAGGCCTGGTCGCCGAGCATGTCCGTCACGCGAAATCCGCGCATCGCGGCAGTCTGGGCCACCAGATTCCACAGGTTGGGCGGTGTTTGCGCGTTCCGGCCGTCATAGCCCGATATCATGCCGCACAGTGCGATTCGGCCATCCTTGCGCAGCAGGTCGACGGCAGCGCCGAGCGCCTCTCCGCCGACATTGTCGAAATAAACATCAAGGCCATCGGGCAAGGCCCCCGCCAGGGCGGCCGGGAGATCGGCGGCCGCCTTGTAATCGATGCAGTGATCGTAGCCGTAACGATCGACGGCACGGCGGCATTTGTCCGGCCCTCCGGCAATGCCGACGACGCGCGATGCGCCCAATTGCCGCGCGATCTGCCCTGCCAGCGAACCGACCGCGCCGGCCGCTCCGCTCACAAGCACCCGATCGCCTCGCCGCTCCTCCGGCAATGCCGACGACGCGCGAGGCGCCCAATTGCCGCGCGATCTGCCCTGCCAGCGAACCGACCGCGCCGGCCGCTCCGCTCACAAGCACCCGATCGCCTCGCCGCACCTGGGCGATTTCCGTAAGACCGTAATAGGCGGTAAGGCCGATCGTCCCCCGTCGATGGAGCAAGTCCGGGTCCGGCGCGCTTCCTTTGGCCGCGCGATCTTTGGCTACGCGATGCAACTGCGCTGCGGCGGCAACGATGTGATCGCTCCAACTACCGAAACCCCAGACCACATCCCCCACGGCAAGTTCAGCGGCGCGGGAAGCGACAACGGTGCCAAGGATCATCCCGCGTATGGGCTGTCCCGGTTCGATCGGCGCCGCATAAGTTCCACTGTCGTTCATGAAGCCGCGTATCGCCGGGTCCATCGCCAGATAATCCACGCGCACAGCAGCCTCGCCCTGGTCCGGNGCCGGCAGGGCGCGCCGTTCGAGCTTGAAGTGCTCAAGCGCCAGTTGCCCCGTGGGACGGCTGCGCAAAGTCCATTGGCTGACAGTTGAAGGCGCGGCGGGCATTCCCGATCAATCCGCCAGGAAAGGGGCCGCCCCCATCCATGCGGCAATACCGCCCGCAGGGATCGCACAGATGAGCGATTCCGCGATTTCCTCATCGCTTGCGCCGGCGGTGCGGGCGCCGCGCACATGCGTCTTCACCATCGGGCTATAGTCGGCCGCCAGGATCGTCAGAAGCAGGAATTCGCCGTGCTTGGGGCTCAGCGGATTGGCATCGATACTGCCCTTGCGCATCAGATAGTAAGCGTCGGCCCCGGTGGGCAGAAGACGCAGCATGAGTTCCAGCGGCACGGGGATGGTGCCGAAATAGGATGTGAAATTCTCCGCAGCCTCGCCAGGTGATACCGGGACCGGTTCGAACGGCCTCTCGCCCGCTTGCGCGCCGAACACGTCCGTCAACACCTGCTCGAAATCCAGCGCCGCACCTTCTCCGCGCAAGCTGCTGAGCACGATCATGCCCGCCACCGCCTCGTCCAGCACGAGCCCCAGATCGGCGCCGCGCCGCAGTTCGCGCAGGGCCAACGCCTGCCGCCCCTTGGAAACCGCCGCCACCGCGGCCAGCATTGCCTTGATCTTTGCGGGAATGGCGCCGTCCTCATCGATGACGCGGCGGAACAGGGCATAGCCGGACAGCGTGTAGGGCGCATAACGGCGCAGCAGCGGCGAATCGATCAGGGCGTTGGAAGTCATTACGGCATTCCTCTTCGGTT
>JGI24737J22298_10000423_pt1 | contig 14511 bp, 14 predicted proteins | sample KBSCornC3_FD_22298 | JGI IMG/M metagenome (IMG submission 22298) | reverse complement strand
ATGATGTCCTTGTAGGCGGCAAGGAGCTTGTTTCTGACCTGAAGGGTTGCCTGGAAGCTGATCGAGGCTTGCTGGCGCGCCAGCATTACCGCCGCGATATCCGTGGTGTCGCCACGTTCGTAGGATTCCGAGATCGCGTTGGCGGTGGCTTGCTGGTCGTTGACCTTGCTGAGCGCGCCTTTGAGGGCCGTACCGAAATCGGCGCCCTGGGTTGCACCCGCGCCGCCGATTGCATCGGCACCGGGGGTCGGCGTCGCCGCCGCTTTCTGCAAGGCCGCGTTCTGCTGCAGGATCTGAGCCCGCATCGCGAGGAGGCTGGTAGGATTGATCGTGTTCATCGCCCGATCTCCCTACGCCGCAGCCGCTTGGCGCATGTCGGCCAGCCGGTAGCGGAGCGTCCGCTCGCTGATNCCGAGCCGTTGTGCGGCACGCAGGCGGTGGCCGCCGGTCGCTTCGAGCGCGGCGCGGATCGCATCCGCTTCGGACTGGCGGGACGCATCGGCGAGGCGAACGGCGCTGAGCGCGGGAGCGTCGGCGGAAAGGCGGCGGTCGATCGCAAGGTCGTCCGCTTCGATGCGCTCGCCCCGGTGCAGCAGCAGCGCGCGCTGGATCACATTCTCCAGTTCGCGGGCGTTGCCCGGCCAATCATGCGTCATCAGCCGGTCGAGCGCGTTCGGGGTCGGCCAGGGAACGGCCTTNCCGAGCGGGCTGTGNCGCAGCAGCATGGNAGCNGCGATCGCGCGGATGTCGAGGCGACGGTTGCCCAGCGGCGCCAGGGTGAGCGGGAGCACGTTAAGCCGCCAGTAGAGGTCGGCACGGAAGCGGCCTTCCGCCACCTCNGTGGCAAGATCGCGGTTGGCTGCGGCGATGACATGCACGTCGACCGATACCGGGCGGGTCGCGCCGATCGGAAGCACCTCGCGCTCTTGCAACGCGCGCAGCAGCTTGGCCTGTAGGGCGAGCGGTATTTCTGCAACTTCGTCCAGTAGCAGGGTGCCGCCGTCGGCCGCGCGGAAAAGCCCTTCGCTTGCGCCGGCCGCGCCGGTGAAGCTGCCCTTCTGATGCCCGAACAGGATCGCTTCCAGCATGGATTCGGGTAGCGCGGCGCAATTGACCGCGACGAACTCCTTGCCCGCGCGCGGGCTCATCGCATGGATGTAGCGGGCAATCCCTTCCTTGCCGGTTCCGGTTTCCCCGAGGATCAGCACAGTGGCGTCATGCTGCGCCACGCGCGCCGCCAGATCGAGCAACGCTGCGCTCTCCGGCTCGCCGCAGGCCGGATGCCCGGCAGGGCGCACCAGCTCGGCAATCAGCGCATGGCCGAAGGCCATGTCGTCGGCACCGAATATGATTTCAGCAGGCTGGCCGCGGCCAGGGCGCAGGAGCCGGGGCGCTCCATCCGCAAAATCGACGACGATGTCGCGGTGGTTGGCGTAAACCCGTTCGGAGATATGCAGGATGCGCGCCGCATGGCGCCCCACGGGATCCCGTGGATCGGCAGCGACGCACGCTATGCCACTTGCCGTCAACCACCGACTGAGCGTCGGTAAGGCCATGGCGGCCGACTCGGTCAAACCAACGTCATTCATCGCTACCCCCGGGGAAGCGGCATCGCTGCCGTGGTCCCTTCCCACCCGCGGAGGAATTCCCCGGGCAAGGAATAAGCTATGTTGCAAAAGATGATAAATGCTTAACGACCGCGCGCCGCGTGATCGCGCGCGCGTCGCATATGCGAGGGCCGGGATCGTAAATCGTGCCCGGCCAGCCGCCGCCGGGGTCTTTTTGTCAGCTCCGCAAAAAAGCTCCTAAAGCTCGGAAGGTCCACGCCGTTAACCCGCTTGTGGCGATCACGGTTTCGAAAGGTCGCCCCGATTTAGAGCGGGAAAGGAACCCACAGTGACTGTCATCAATACGAACGTCGGCGCGTTGCGCGCCCAGAACGGTTCGCGGTCGGCCAGCATGGAGCTGTCGACGGCGATGGAGAGGTTGTCGACCGGCAAGCGCATCAACAGCGCCAAGGACGACGCCGCCGGTCTTGCGATCGCGACCCGCATGGGCGCGGAAGTGAGCGGCATGAACGTTGCCATCCGTAACGCCAATGACGGCATCTCTCTCGCCCAGACCGCGGAAGGCGCGCTCGGCGAGGTCAGCAATATGCTGCAGCGCATGCGCGAACTGGCGGTCCAGTCCGCCAACGGCACCAACAGCGCTTCNGANCGCGCCGCTCTCCAGGCCGAGCTTTCTCAGCTCGTTCAGGAAGTTGATGGCGTGTCNAAGAGCACGACCTTCAACGGCGTTCAACTGCTCGACGGTTCTTCCAAGAATGTCAGCCTCCAGATCGGCACCCGCGCGTCCGACAATCTGAGCTTCGGCATCAACGCCGCCGACGCCAAGTCGCTCGGTCTCCAAGGCTATTCGGTCCAGGGTCAGCTCACCACCGGCCGCGTCGGCGCCGTTTCGGGTCTCGCCGTGGGCGACGTTCTCATCAACGGCAAGGCGGCTTTCGCATCGGCGGCCACCGCTGACACCGCCACGGCTCTCGCCACCGCGATCAACACCAACACCGCGCAGACCAACGTGAAGGCCACCGCCTACAACACGCTGACCAGCGCGCAGCCCAACGCTTCGACGTTCATCGCCGGTGCGCTGACCATCAACGGTAACAGCATCGGTGCGGCCGGTTCGGTCAACGATCTCGTCGCGAACATCAACCGCGATGCCTCGGGCGTGGTCGCCACGCTTAACGACAATGGCACGATCACACTGTCGAACGACACCGGTGCCAACATCGTGGTCGCAGGTACGTCGCCGTCTTCGGCGGGCTTCACCGCGGGCACCTATGCCGGTTTCGTCGCCCTCAACAGCGTTGATGGCTCGGACATCAAGGTCCAGGCGAACGATGCCGCCAACGGTTACGCCGGCGGTGCCGGTACGCTCGCTGACGTCAAGGCTTTCGGCCTCAACGAGACCAGCGACGGCAAGATCTTCTCCGGTTCGGCGGTGTCAGCGACTGCTCTGTCAACGACCGACGACCTGAAGATCAACGGCGTTCTGGTCGGCAAGTCCGACGCGGCTTCGGCGGCGTCCAAGGCGGCTGCCATCAACAAGCTGACCGCGCAGACCGGTATCCTCGCCTCGGCGAAGACGGTCGTCAAGGTTGCCGTCGACTTCGCGACCGCTCCGGCTTCGACCGACACGGTCATCAACGGCGTCACGATCGACCTTTCGGGTGCAACCAAGCTCTCCGACGTCGTGACCTCGATCAACACCGCCGCTCCCGGCAGCGTTGTCGCCACCGCTGACGACCAGGGCAACCTGATCCTGACCGCTTCGGACGGCTCGGACATCAACGTCACCGACGCTGGTGGCAGCATGTTCACCTCGGCGACTTCGCTCGACGGCGAAGCTGGCACGGGTTCGCTCGCTGCTGGCCTGCGCATCGGCGGCCGCGTCACGCTCGCTTCGACCACGGGTGCGGACATCCGCGTCGAGGGCAGCTCGGCCTCGCTGACGAAGGCCGGCCTGGCTCTGCAAGGCGGATCTTCCGATCTGCTGGGCGGCGCGATGTCGATCACGACCGTGGCGGGCGCTCGTGGCGCTCTGGCTCAGATCGATAAGGCGCTGGACAAGGTTTCGGCTCAGCGTGGCGCTCTCGGTGCGGTCCAGAACCGTCTCGAAACTCGCGTCAACGTGCTGACCTCGTCTTCCACGAATATCTCCGAAGCCCAGTCGCGCATCGAAGATGCCGACTTCTCGGTGGAAACGACAAAGCTCGCCAAGGCTCAGATCCTGAGCCAGGCTGCAACGGCAATGCTCGCTCAGGCGAACCAGAGCCAGCAGGGCGTGCTCAGCCTGCTCCGGTAAGGATTGGTCCCCTTTACCGGGCAACAGAGGCCCCTGGCGCAAACACCCCCCGCGCCAGGGGCCTAATTTTTGAACTGACAGAGGATGAAGCGAAGATGGACGGCATCAACGGACAGATTGGCGGAGACAACAAGGCGCCGCTGCTGATGATCGACGATGGCGAAGAGGCGGCTCCCGCGCTCACGCCAATCGAAGTTCCAGCGGCAGTGGAAGTCACGCCGGCTGCGGTCCTTGCGGAGAGTTTGGAAGAAGCCGAACCACTCGCTCCTCCTGTCGCTGTCGCCGCGGCCCAAGCGGAGCCTCCCGCCCCCGCCGCGAGGAAGGCCGCGCCCGTCGCCGCCAAAGCGCCTCCGGCCGAGGTGAATGCTCCGCTCCCGAAGCCGGCCGAAGACGCCCCGGCCGCGGCATCTGCTCCGCTCAAGTCCAAGCGGAACATTCGGCCCCTGATCCCGCTCGCCGCGGTTTCGATGGCGGTGTTTGCCAGCGGCCTTTCGGTGGTTGGCCTGCTGGTCGCAAGCCGCACCGTCGCCGAAACGAGATTGGTCCTGGAGCAGGTGCAGCAGCATCAAAGCAAGATGCGGCACCTCGATCAGATGATCGACGAGATCGATGCGTTGCGCAGCCGCGAACAGCTCGCGCTGGTGCGCCTCGAACAGATCAACAGCGGCAAGCCCGCGACCGGCGCTGAAGTACGCGGCGCGATCAGCAGTCTGCAGCTTGCACTTGCCAAATATCAGCCAGGAGGCTGCCAACGGCACGCTGACCCTGCTGCGGGACGGACAGGCCGAGTTGGCCGAACGCGTCACCACCATGTACCGGCGTGTGGAACAGATCGACACCCGACTGGACAAGCTCGGGATCGCCAGGGCGCGGCCAACCGACGCGCGGTAGCTTTCGCGCCCGGTTGAGGTCCGGGAAGGCCGAATGTTCCGGGATGAATTAAGTTAGGACTTGAATCAGTGCCAGTCGGCGAGCGACTTGCGCAACCGGTCCAGCGCCGACTTCTTGATCTGGCAGACGCGCGCGGCGCCGATGCCGAGCGTCTGGCCGATTTCCTCGAGATTCATTTCCTCGACGAAATAGAGCTGAAGAACCATCGCCTCGCGCTCGGGAAGCTCACCGACGCGGGAAGCCAGTGCTTCGCGCAACGCCTCACGCTCAAGAGTTTCGTCGGCGCGATCCTCGACATCGGCAAACCACAGCGAGTGATCGGAATAAACCTCGTCGATCGATTCATGAACGATCGCCATACTGCTGTCGACAAGCTGGCGATAAGAGCCGGCATCCATGCTCATCGCGCTCGCCATTTCGGCATCGTCGGGTGTGCGGCCAAGCAGGTTCGAGAGCTTTTCGCGCATCCCCGCCAGTTCGCGGCGCTTGGACATGGCCGAGCGGCAGATGGCGGCGTGGCGGCGGAGATGATCGATCATGGCACCGCGGATCCGCATCGCCGCATAGGTGGCGAAGGCGTAGCCGCGGTCCTCGAAATTATTGGCCGCTTCGACGAGCGCGACCATGCCGATCTGGACGAGATCTTCGATGTCCACCGCGGACGACACACGGCCATGAACATGCCAGGCAATCTTGCGCACGAGCGGCATGTGCTGCTCGGCCAGGCTGCCAGGGGCGTTCCGCTGCGGCCGGCGTTGATAGGTGCCGGCGATATTGGCCGCGTTAGCGAACGACATGCAGCGCCTCCTGGCCCAGGAAACGGTTGCCGCCTGGCGTGGTCGAGATCTTCATATCGCTGATGCGGGCGGCAATGCGCGAGATCGCGACCGCGGCGGGGCTGTGCGGATAGGCCAGCACGCAGCAGCGCTTGTGCAGCACCGCCTCACGCATGTGCCGATCGGCGGGGACGCTGCCAAGGAACGTGACCGACGACGGCAGAAATTTGGAAACCACTTCGTGAAAGCGCGCGAACAGATCGCGCCCTGCGGCCTCGCCGGTCACCATATTCGCGATCACCTGAAAGTTCTTGCAGCCATGATCCAGGGTAAGGATCTTGGCTGCTGCATAAGCATCCATGAATGCGGTTGGCTCCCCGGAGAGCACCAGCAGTACGCTGTCAGCCGCGGCCGTGATTTCCATGGCGGCGGCGGAGGCTCCGGTCGGCGTGTCGATCAGGATGAAGTCGGTCATGCGGGAATAAGGGCGCAAGCCATGTGCCAGCCGCTGCCGCGCGTCCGAGCCAAATTCGGGAATATTGCCGGTTCCGCTGCCGCCGGGGAGCACGAAGAGACCCTCCTCAACCTCGGTCACGACCTCGTCGACGCTCAAACGGCCATCAAGGACATCGTCTATTGTCACCGGAGCATTGAGGCCCAGTAGGATGGCGGTATTGGCCATGCCGAGATCGCAATCGGCCAGCAGCGTGCGCCGGCCGATGCGGCTCAACGCGGCAGCGATATTGACCGCGATGCTGGTCTTGCCGACGCCGCCTTTGCCGCTGGTGACGCTGAGGATTCGCGCGGACCGACCGAAGTGCGCGCTCATGATACCATCTCCGGCTGGGGCGCAAAGCTGTGCGTGAACGCCGTCATTGTTGCCGACGATGGCGCAAACCTCGACAGGTTTCCCATCAGGAATTTCGAGGAAAGAGAGCACAGGCACATCGGGCAGATGAGGCCGCAGCAGACGCGCAAGTGCGCGGCGGGCAAGCGGAGAAGTCACGATCGCAAAGCGCGCCGCCTGCGCCAGCAGCGGCTGGGCCGCATTGCCGATCGAATCGACCAACCGGCTGGCAAGCGCCGGCTCGAACGGATGGCTCGCATTGGGACCGGTGCGAACGGCTTGCGCGAGCAGCGCTTCGAGCCCGGCATCAAGTGTGATCACCTGCAGCGGCATCTTCACCGGCACCAAAGTCTGGACGATCAGCGCGCCGATGCGGAGGCGCACCGCCTCGACCAGCGCATTGGGATCGTTCTCGGTTCGCGCTCCGTCAACCATCGCCTCCGCGATGCGGCGGAAGTCCTTGAGCGGTACGCCTTCGGACAACAGCGTCCGGCACAGCGCAGCGATGGCGGAAAGCGAAAGCGGGGCAGGGGTGAGTCCTGCGACGAGCTGCGGCGAGTTCTCCTTGAGCGCGTCGAGCAGCTTCTGCGCCTCATCCATGCCGAACAATTCGGAGGCAGCTGCCGCAATGATCTGGTTGAGATGGGTTGCAATCACGGTTGCGGGGTCGACAACGGTATAGCCCGCGACGACGGCTTCCGAGCGCTGTTCCGGAGCGATCCAGACGGCTGGAAGACCGAAGCTTGGATCCTTGATCTCGCGACCTTTCATCGGCCGATCGACATCGCCGCCATCCAGCGCAAGCAGGTCGTCCGGCCAGCATTGATCCTCGCCCATGACAACGCCGGCCACGCTGATGCGATAGCTGTTGGGCTCAAGCGCCAGATTGTCGCGCACGCGAACAAGCGGAACGACAAAGCCGAGTTCACGCGAAAGCTGGCGGCGGATGCCCGTGATCCGCCCCATCAACGGCGCACCCTTGCGTTCGTCGACCAGGCTGATCAGCCCGTAGCCGAGCTCAAGGCTCAATGCCGCGCCATCGCTCACCTCGTTCCAATCAATGGTTGCGGGCGGAGGATTATCCGCTTCTACCTTGGCCTGTGCTTCGAGATCGATCGGCAGTGGCTTGGCAGACCTTAATTTCCAGGCGATGAAGGCGGCCAGGCCGGCAGCCGGAAGAATCACGAAGTGCGGCATTCCAGGCAGGATGCCGAGGAACCCAAGGATGCCGGCAACCGGGGTCCATGCCTTGCTCGATCCGAATTGGCTGGTGATTTGCCCTGAAAGATCGTGAGGCGAAGAAACGCGCGTAACGATTGCGGCGGCCGCGATTGAGAGCAACAGCGCGGGGATCTGTGCCACCAGCGCATCGCCGATCGCGAGCAGCACATAGGTTGACGCCGCCTGTCCGATCGACATGCCGTGCGATATGGTGCCGAGGATAAGGCCGCCGAGAATGTTGACGACGAGGATCAGCACGCCAGCAACGGCGTCGCCCTTCACGAACTTGGAAGCGCCGTCCATCGATCCGTAAAAGTCGGCCTCGGTCGCCACTTCCTGGCGCCGTACTTTCGCTTCGTCGGGGGTGAGCAGGCCAGCGTTGAGATCGGCGTCGATCGCCATCTGCTTGCCGGGCAGGGCATCGAGGGTGAAGCGCGCCGAAACTTCGGAGACGCGGCCAGCGCCCTTGGTGATCACCACGAGGTTGATGATCATGAGAATTCCGAACACGAACAGGCCGACGGCGTAATTGCCGCCGATCAGAAAATTGCCGAACGATTCGATGACATGCCCAGCCGCGGCCTCTCCCGTATGGCCGTTCACCAGCACGACGCGGGTCGATGCAACGTTGAGCGACAGCCGGAGCAGGGTCGCGAAGAGAAGGACGGTCGGAAAGGCGGAAAAGTCGAGCGGCTTGGCGGCGTTCAGCGCCACCATCAGCACTGCGAGCGAAATCATGATGTTGGTGATGAAGCCGATGTCGAGCACCGTGGACGGTACCGGCACGACCATCAGGCCCACCAGCATCAGCGTGGCAAGCGGCAGGATCGCTCCGCGCCCCGCATCCTTCCACAATTTGCGCTTCACGCCCGCTGCGGCCGTCGACACGTATTGCATCCCCCAATGGATCGGCGGAAAACACACAAGGACCGTGCCATTTCGAGGCGCGGTCCGGGTGTCTTTCCCCGGCTCCGCGAAGGCGGAAAATAGCCTTCGATCAGGATGCTATGGTGAAGATACGAATAATTGGTGAACGAACGCGGGAAGTTTGCTCTTCTGCCCTAAACAATATGCGGGCGCGGTCGTTATTCCGGAAAAGCCCGCCTTTAGGCCTTCAGGCGTGCCCGTCGATCATAAGCATGGGATGGGCGATCGATGCCGGCTGCCTTGCACAGCGCCTCGAAACGGCGGCGATTGATGTCAGCCAGATAGTTGACCCGCGCACGCGCGGCGTCCGCCAACTTCATCGCATATTGAAGCTTGGCGATAATGTCGGGCGAACCATGCCAGCCGCCGATCGACTGCACTTCGCTCAGCGCATTCGAAAAGCGGCGTGTCGCCTGCTCCACCGCTTCGGCCGTTCCGGTGTCCAGTGCTTTGATTAGGCCTTCGGACGCTTCGGTCAGACGGTTCAGCGCGGCTTCACTCATCGATCAGAATTTCAGCGGAAGATCGAGCGCAATCATTTTTTCGGCAATTGCCTGCGGATTGACCGGATAGCGTCCCTCAGCGATCGCCGCGCGGATATCGGCAACCTTCTGGGCATCGACCGGCGCGCCCAATGCGGCCAGGTCGGCGGCGGGATTGGATACCTTTTCGGTTTTCTCCGCCGCTTCGGCAGCAGCTGGTGAAACCACGGAAGCTGCGGCGCCTTTCAGCGCAGCGTCGGTGCGCGAGAGGTCGACCCGACCCTTTCCGCTCGATCCGATTCCGTTGATCATGTTCAAACCCTTCCGCATTTGCCGAGCCTGTCAGAACCCGATTCATAACGGGTAACGGCAGCGCCCGCAGAAGCTTTAGCGCAATTTCCTTATTATTTGTATCCCGGCAGGCGAACCTGCCCGGCATCGACCACTTCGGCGATCATCACCGGCGCCTTGGGATCCGATTTGACCCGGATCCGGTCGCCAGGCGCACCATCTTCCTGAGCGACGGCTTCGGTCGTGACGCTGAAGGATCCGGACTCGACCGAAAGCTGAACCGGATCGCCCTTCCGCACCACCGGTACTGCCTTGGCCGGCGTCGCGGCCGATGCCGCAGCGAGGTGCTGCAAGGGAACGCGGATGCGCCAGCCGATCGCCTCGCAGCGAATTGCCACGGCGCCGAGCGCCGGCGGGTCGATTGTCGCCGGCTGCGGGCAGCGTGCCAATTTCAGGCGCCGATCGATCGGAGCGACCGGACCACCGGGCGTGCCGATGTCAGCATCCAGGGCAGCGACCACGCGCGCTTCCAATCGGTCGAGATTTTCGAATGCCGCGGTCTGGGCCTGTGTAGCCGTAGCGAGCACGAGCGCCATCGGGATAAGCGAGCGGCGGAGGGGCATGGTCACGAAATATGTCTCCTTTGGTCGGGAGATCATTAAGCAAGGTCCGTGCCACAATGACGCTAGCTATGCGGGACAAGGTCGAGCGCGATGCGCTGACCATCGCGGCCTGCGGTTCCATTCATTTCTGGAATGGAGATCAGGATGCGCTGCTCCGACAGGCCGCCGGCTTGGATTGCCCGTGCGACGGCTGCAGCGCGCGCGGCCGCAAGTTCCCATCCGTCAAAGCGGGACGTGTTGCGATCCGCACCGATACTTTCGACGCGAACGTTCCGGCCACCGAGCGCTGCACGACGACCGAGCGCTTGCAGCGAGGCACGTGCCTGGGGCTTCAGAACCGCTTCATTGACCTCGAAAATAGCTTTGGGATCGATATCGTGGCTCTCCGATGAAATGCTGACGGAGCTGCCAAGCGCCTGCTTAATCCCTTGAACGATCTGCGCCTGATGGCTGGATTGCGCGTGCAGCATCACGAAAAATGCGAGCAGCAGGATCAGCAGGTCAGCAAAGCTCAGCGCCCAAACTGGCGCGGCCGGAGCCTTCACGAGACAGTCCGCAGATGCGGCCTTTTCTGGGGTGTGGCGGGTGCAAGCTCGGCCTCGGCGATTTGCAGCAGTCGCTCGAGCGCCTCGCGCTGCCAGGCCAGTTCGGCGTTGGAAAGCCGCTCCAGTCGGCTCGCGATCGGCCCAGCAATGACCGTGGCGAGTACGATGCCATACAGCGTCGTCAGCATCGCGAGCGCCATGGCCGGGCCGATGCGGCTCAAATCCTCCAGCGCCGCGAACATCTGGATGAGGCCGATGACAGTACCGATCATGCCCATCGCCGGCGCCGTTTCTGCGACCGACCGCCAATAACCGATCGCGCCCTGATGACGGCGCTCGCGTTCGGCGAGATCGTGCCGCGCCCAGCGTGCGAAGGCTTCAGCGGTCTGCGCCTGCGCCAGCCGGCGCACCGCGCGGCGGAGGAAACGTTCGGCAGTCTTGATCCGGTCGACGCAAGCGATGTTGCGAACTTCCGTCAGTTTCTCGACTTTTCCGACCGCTACGATCGCCGCCATCGCGTCCGCTTCGGGNTCAGCAGTGAAGATCGTGCCCAATGCGCGGAATGCCCGCGCGGCGTCGCCACGNGTCGCGCGCATGGTGGCGACAATGGCTGCTCCGCCGAACACGATCAGCATCGATACNGGNTCNATGAAACGCGAGAAATCGCTCAAGAACTGCATGTTACCCCCACTTGCCGATCGGGCGGCAAAACTTTGCCGGGTCCGGCAAATGCTTGCCGGATCCTGGTCCCCGCGCTTGGCTGCGGCCCCATTTGCCAAGCTTTCGGCCCAATTGGCACGGGGCTTGCTTGGACGAGGACGGCATGCCTGCTCACGAGAAGTAACGGCGGGATGCCAGCAAACTTTAGGGATTTTCTTAATGGCGAACGGCGAAACCCTGTTTGGACTGAGCGGCACGGCGCTGCAGCTGCGTTCGCAGCGGCTCGCCCTGCTCGCATCCAATATCGCGAACGCGGCCACGCCTAATTACAAGGCGCGCGATATCGACTTCAACAAGGCGCTCGAAGCCGCGACCAGCGGCAAGGGCACCAGTGTCGATCAGGCTGCGCGCGGTGCGCTTGGGTACCGTGTGCCGCTGGAGGCCTCGCTCGACGGGAATACGGTCGAGCTTTCGACTGAACAAACGCAGTTCGCCGAAAATGCGATGAAATACCGCACCACGCTTTCCTTCCTGGAGGGCCGGATCGGCACGATCATGTCAGCCCTCAAAGGAGAATAAGGCATGGCGAACAACAATCTCTCCGTCTTTGACATCGCCGGGCGCGCGATGTCCGCGCAGATGCTGCGGCTCAACACGACGGCATCCAATCTCGCCAACGCCGGCTCNAGNTCGAGTTCGGAGGCGACCGCGTTCCGCGCGATCAAGCCGGTGTTCAAAACCGTCACCCAGGCGCCGGGCATTGCGACCGTGCAGGTTGACCGGGTTGTCTCCTCGAACATCACGCCCACCAAACGGCACGATCCCACCAATCCGATCGCCGACAAGAATGGCGATGTCTGGGATGCGGGCGTCGATAGCGCGGCCGAACTCGTCGATATGATCGAATCGGCCCGCCAATATCAAAACAATGTCCAGGTCCTGCAGACCGCCAAGCAACTCACGCTCGACACTTTGAGGCTCGACAAATGACCATAGCCAGTGACACGCTCAGCAAGCTGAACGGCACCGGGAGCGCCAGCTCCACGGCGCAGAAATCCAAATCCAACAACACGGTCGACCAGACCACCTTCCTCAAGCTGCTGACCACCCAAATGCAGCAGCAGGATCCGTTCAACCCGGTCGATAACACCCAGATGGTCGCCCAGATGGCGCAGTTTTCGTCGACGGCAGGCATCGCCGAGATGAATGCGTCGCTGAAGTCGATGGCTTCGGATATCGCAGCTTCGCGCATTGGCGACGCATCGGGCTGGATCGGCCGTGCCGCGCTCGTGAAATCGGATGTCGCGATCCCGCTTTCCGACGGTACCTACGGCGGCAGCATCAGCTTCCCCTCGGACGTGACCAACGCCAGCATCAGCATGATCGATGCCAATGGCCAGACCGTCTACAGCAACACGCTTGGTCCCCAGAAAGCCGGCGAGCTGGCATTCAACTGGAATGGCAAGGACGAAAGCGGCAATCAGGTCGCCAACGGCCCGCTCACGCTCAGGGTCAGCGCGGTCGATAAGGATGGCTCCGTCACCCCCGAGACCGCAACCTGGACCATGATTTCCGCCGTCCAGTCGCCCGCCAGCGGTACCACCCAACTTGTGACCGGCCTCGGTCTGATCGCGCCTGCAGACGCCGAGCGTCTCTCCTGAACCTCATTCAACCGGAGTAGTAACAAATGTCCTTTTATACCTCGCTTTCGGGCCTCAAGGCTGCGCAGTCGGATCTTGCCGTCACCTCCAACAATATCGCGAACGTCGGCACGGTCGGGTTCAAGAAGTCGAGCAGCCAGTTCGGCGACATCATCTCGGCCTCGCCGCTCCAGTCTTCGGCGATCGCTGGCCAGGGTACGCGCCTGAAGGGCATCGACCAGCAGTTCACCCAGGGCGGTTTCCAGAGCTCGGAACGGTCGCTTGACCTCGCCCTTTCCGGCCAGGGCTTTTTCGTCACCAAGACCGGCCTCACCAATGGCAGCATCACGTACACGCGCAATGGTTCGTTCAGCGTGGATGCCAACCGTTACGTCGTCGACAACAGTGGCGCCTATGTGCAGGTGTTGCCGACCGACGCCTCCGGCACCGTCACGGCGACCGGCATTGCGTCTGCGCGCAATCTTCAGCTTCCGCTGACGTCCGGTTTGTCACGCGCGACCAGCTCGATCGATCTATCGCTCAACCTGCCGAATACGGCCGATATCCCGTCGACTCGCTCGGTCTATGATCCGACGACCAATCCCTACTCATTCGACCGCTTCGATCTCAACAGCTTCAATCAGCAGGCAGCGACGACGGTTTACGATATCCAGGGCAACGCGATGCCCGCGACCATCTATTATACGCGGCTGACCACGCCGACGAACGCAACTCCGACCAGCACTTGGGAAGCGCGCCTGTTCGTGGGCGATTCGCAGGTAAGCGCGGATGGCAATGCTGCAACCGTCCCGCCGACGCCGCTGATCCTGACCTTCGATGCCAATGGCAATCTGACGGGGCAGGGCTATAATGACGCCAGCACGTCGCCGGCGACTTATACCCCGATCACGACGCCAGGCCCGATTTCCTACGCGCAGGTTCAGCCTGCCGGCGCGGCCGCCGCGCTCGGGCTCACGGTGGATTATGGCGCCAACACCCGCCAGACATCGTCGCCATTCACCGTCAAGACCTTCAACCAGGACGGTTATGCCGCCGGCCAGCTCGATAACGTGACGGTGGACAGCACCGGCCTCGTCACCGCCAGCTTCTCCAACGGTACTTCGCAGGCACTCGGCAAGATCATGATCGCCAACTTCACCAATCCCGAGGGCCTCCGCCAGCTTGGNGACGCCAAATGGGCGGCCACCGGTGCATCGGGCGATCCGCAGGTCGGGGCGGCGGGCAGCAATGGCTTCGGNTCGGTCGCGTCCGGCTCGCTTGAGCAGGCTAATGTCGACATCACGGAAGAGCTGGTCGCGCTCATTCAGGCGCAGCGCAACTTCCAGGCCAACGCCAAGGCAATCGATACCGCCAACCAGATGACCCAGACGGTCGTCAACCTGCGCAACTAAGCGCAGGTTTGGGGGGATCGTAGATGGACCGTCTCATCCACACCTCGCTGTCGGCGATGCGCGGCGCGATGGCGCGCCAGGCCTCGATCGCGAACAACCTCGCCAACGCCAACACGATCGGCTTTCGCGCCGAATTCACCTCGCAGCGGCCGCTATGGCTGCAAGGCGGCGGCGCGGAGTTCGAAGGTCGGGCGCCGGCTTCGGAAGAGGTGGTCAACGCCGACATGAAGGCGGGCGCGGTCGTCCAGACCGGGCGCGACCTCGATGTCGCGATGCAGGGCGATTCGATGCTGGCGGTCCAGGCGAGCGACGGCGAGGAAGGCTATACCCGC
>JGI24737J22298_10000420_pt1 | contig 14539 bp, 12 predicted proteins | sample KBSCornC3_FD_22298 | JGI IMG/M metagenome (IMG submission 22298) | reverse complement strand
CGGGATTTATAAATATCACCGAAGGTATCAATTACACTTACCTTGATGCCGGCGGACAAAGCTTAACAGCCTATCTTACTTCAAAAACAGGCATCGCCACTTATATTGACAATGATTCGAGCCTTATAGCACTTGCCGAGCAAAAATTTGGTATAGCCAAATCACAGCAGGAGGTTATGGTCATTAACCTGGGCTGGGGTATTGGTTTGGGAATGATCGTAAACGGTAAACTGTTTCGCGGTCATAATGGTTTTGCCGGGGAGTTAAGCCATATCCCTCTGTCCGAAGACGGTTCCCTTTGCGAATGTGGTAAGCGCGGTTGCCTCGAAGCCGAAGCCTCGTTGCTGGTTGTGGCCCGTAAAGCCATCGAAGGCATCAAAAAAGGCCGTATAACCAGTTTAAAATACAACGGGGAAGATCATTCCAAACTGATGGGCGATGCCCTGATAGAAGCTGCCAATAACGGCGATCAGTTTGCTATTGAACTACTGTCGGACGCGGGTTATAAAATAGGGAAGGCCCTCGCTATTCTTATCCACATCATGAACCCGGCAATCATTGTGCTGAGCGGCCGAGGGGCCAAAGTGGCCAAGATCCTGATGGCTCCGATACAACAGGCATTGCACAAATACTGTATCCCTCGTTTGGCCGGCGGCACCGAATTACTGGTATCTGAACTTGGTTTTGATGCTGAATTGATTGGCGCTGCTGTATTGGTAATGGAAAACTTTGACCGTGTTGTAAAAGCAAAAGCTGCTAAGGCCGCTAAAAGCGCGGCTGCGTAAAAATATTCGGCTACCGTCATTGCGAGGTACGAAGCAATCTCGAACTATACAGAGGTACTTGCACAGTTACTCTGCTAATTGGGGATTGCTTCGTACCTCGCAATGACGTATTGGAGAGATTATCTTTATTTTCATCCAAACACTCTCCCCGAAAATCCCATCGCTTCCCGAAATTTATCCATATTAAGCCCTGTGGGCTCATTTTGTGTATTAAGATAACCAAGTAGGTTTTCGGTGGCGATATTGCCTGTAAGGTCATCTTTGGCCATGGGGCAGCCGCCGTAACCCTTTAATGCAGTGTCGAAACGTTTGCAGCCGCTTTGGTAAGCTGCGGCTATTTTAGGTTGCCATGTATCAGGAGTGGAATGCAAGTGAATGCCAAACTCGGTATTGGTGAATAAACGGCAAAGGTTGGGGTAAATGCCACTGATCTGTTCTGCATCCGCAATACCTATGGTATCGGCAAGAGCGACGTTTTTTATTCCTTCTGCTGTCATTTTTTCTGCCCAGTGTTCAATGATGCCGGTATTCCATTCATCACCGTAAGGGTTTCCAAAACCCATGGAAAGATAAACTAACAATTGCTTGCCGTTTTTATGGCTCAATTCCTTTATCCGCTGTACGGTTTCAAAAGCCTGCTCAATGGTTGAGTTTGTATTTCTAAGCTGAAATGTTTCGGATATGGAAAATGGATAACCAAGGTAAGTGATCTCTTCATGTTTAGCCGCGTCTTCTGCCCCGCGATAGTTGGCTATAATAGCCAATAGCTTTGAGCGAGTATTACTCAGATCGAGTTTCTTTAATACCTCCGCTGTGTCCTGTAACTGGGGGATAGCCTTGGGTGATACAAAGCTGCCAAAATCTATCGTATCAAAGCCCACCTGTAAAAGCAGGTTAATGTATTCGGCCTTTATATCGGTAGGAATAAAATCATGAATGCCCTGCATGGCATCGCGGGGACATTCGGTTATTTTGATGCTCATTTTTGGAAATCTTAGGTTTTAAGTCTTAAGTCAAAAGTCATCAATTTAGTTTAGAAAACGCTAAACTTCCAACTTAAAACTTTTGCCTTAAGCCTTAGAACCCGAGACTTTAGACTCCGGACTTAAGCTAATCAACCGTATTAGGCAAATGCTGATCCTCAGTTAAGCCTTCACGCTCAAATTTGCGGATAATAAGTCTCGTACCGCCATTATAGGTTACATAGCTCGATACCCAGTTAATGAATACAATCACCTTATTACGGCCGCCTAAAAGCGATATCAGGTGCACAAACATCCATACAAGCCATGCAAAAAATCCCTGGAATTTTACTTTGCCCAAATCGGCCACCGCCTTATTGCGGCCAATAGTTGCCAATGAGCCTTTATCGTTATACTTAAACGGTGAGGTTTGTTCGCCGTTAATGATATGAATGATATTTTTAGCCACGTGCTGGCCCATTTGTATGGCTACCTGCGCTACGCCGGGGTGTCCCTTAGGGGTTTCATCGGTGATCATGGCTGCAACGTCGCCAATTGCGAATACGTTGTTAAAGCCGGCAACGCGGCCGATACTATCCACCTTTATTCTATTTCCACGTTCAATAACATCTTTATCAAAGCCTTCGGGTACAACGCCCATAACCCCGGCGCTCCAGATCACGTTTTTGGTGCGGATGGTTTTACCGCCTTCAAATTTTATTTCCTCGCCGTCGTAGCTTTCCACCTTTACGCCGGTTAGCACTTCAACGCCCATATTGGTCAGGAAGGTGCGGGCTGCGTTGGATGCCTTGTCGGAGAAAGGCCCCAGCACTTTCGGTAAAAAGTCAACCAGGTAAACCTTCATGTCCTCTTTTTTAAGTTCCGGGTAATCTTTTGTTAAAACGTGGTTACGGAGTTCGGCCAATGAGCCGGCAAGCTCCACACCGGTTGGCCCGGCGCCTACAAGCACAAATGTAAGATAGGGATCGCGTTCGGCCTTGCCTACTTTAAGCAGGGCTTCTTCAATATTCTGCAAAATAGAATACCGGAGGTTCAATGCCTCGGGGATCGACTTCATTGGCATGGAGTAATGCTCAATATCCTTATTGCCGAAAAAGTTAGTGGTTGAGCCGGTAGCAATCACCAGGTAATCATAAGCTATATTGCCTATAGTGGTTTCGAGCATGTTGTTATCGGCATCAACCCTGGTTACTTCGGCAATCCTAAACCTGAAGTTCTTTTGACTGGCAAAATTTTTCCTTAATGAGAAAGCTATCGACTCCGATTCGAGGCTGCCCATAGCAACCTGGTATAAGAGGGGCTGAAAAGTATGGTAGTTATGCTTATCCAGCATCAAAACGTCTACAGGTTTGTCCTTTAGTTGTTTTGCTACCTGCAGGCCGCCGAAGCCGCCGCCTACGATCACTACAAGTGGAAATTTTGAATTATTTGATGTGTTCATTTGTGCAGGGTATCTGTTAAAAAACTTTTTAAGGGCAACGTAATGCGCTTTTGGGAATATAGCGCAATCTCCGTGCCGCCAATAACATTTATATGAAATACGGTGTAAGTATAGTTCATTGTACGCGATATGCGACACCATCTGTTGGTGATATTATAGCTTTTTCTAATGAGCAGTATGGCATTGTACATCAACAAAAAAGGCCCCAAATTACTTTGGAGCCTTTTAACAATTTATTCTTTTTCTTATTTTAGGTCTTTCTTTCCAAAGTCAACGATCACCGGTGTTGCCACACAGATCGACGAATATGTACCGAAAAGAACTCCGATCAATAACGCGAAAGAGAACCCTTTGATCACATCGCCACCAAAGATGAATAATACCAACAATACGAATACCACGGTTAATGCTGTGATAATTGTACGGCTTAATGTACTGTTGATGGCCCTGTTAATAACCTCTTCTGGTTTTTCGTTTTTGTTAGAGTGATCAAGGAATTCACGGATCCTGTCAAATACTACCACGGTATCGTTAATCGAATAACCAATAACCGTTAATATAGCCGCAATAAACGCCTGGTCAATATCCAGTGAAAACGGAAGGAAGCCATTGAACAATGAGAAGAACGACAATACCAATAGGGCATCGTGAGCGGTTGCAATCATGGCACCCAAGCTGAACTGCCATTTGCGGAAACGGATCAGGATGTAAGCCGAGATTACAAATATGGCGAATAGTACGGTGTAAATAGCTGATGTTTTTAACTCATCAGCAATAGTAGCACTTACTTTTGAACCACCTAAGTCGCTATTAGCAATTTTGGTTTCGGGTTTTTTATTCAACGCATCTACGAGGGCTGCCTTTACTTTAGCATCTGCAGCGGTTGAGTTATCATTAAACAAATAGTTAGTGGTGATACTAAATTTATCGCCCATGGTTTTAACTTCAGTACTGCGGCCTAAAGTAGCATCAACGGCATCGTGGATCTGTTCGGTAGTTACTGCTTTATTAGTAAAGCTAACAATGTAGTTACGGCCGCCTTCAAAATCCACACCGTAGGTAAAGCCGCGGGTGAAGATAGAAACCAAACCGGCAGTGATAAACACGCCGGAGAAGATGTAGAATTTAGTACGGTTTTTAACAAATGCAAAGTTTGCATTTTTAAAGGTATGCGAGCTCCATGGGTTTGAGAATTTGATGTCCATGCCTTTGTCAAGCATCCACTCAAATATAACCCTTGAGATCAATAATGAACAGAACAATGAAGTAGCGATACCGATCATCAATGTAGTTGCAAAACCCTGGATAGGACCTGAACCGAATACGAACAGGATTAAACCGGTAAGGAATGTACTGATCTGTGAATCGAGGATTGAAGGCAATGCATGTTTGAAACCATCGGCTACTGCAACCCTTAATGATTTGCCAAGGCCAAGCTCTTCACGTACACGTTCGTAAACCAGTACGTTAGCATCTACCGCAATACCTAAGGTCAGTACGATACCGGCAACCCCCGGTACAGTCAATACAGCGCCCAGGCTGGTTAATACGCCCATCAAGAAGAAAATGTTGATAATTACCGCAACTACCGCTACAGTACCTGCACGGTTGTAATATGCGATCATGAAAATCAACACAACCACCAAACCCAAGATACTTGAAGTAATACCGGCAGAAATAGCTTCCTGCCCTAATGACGGACCTACGATTGATTCAGATACGATGTGGGCAGGAGCAGGTAGACGGCCTGCTTTTAATACGTTGGCTAAGTCACGGGTGTCATCAATGGTAAAATTACCTGAGATTGACGATACACCACCCGAAATTTCATTCTGAACGGTAGGAGCGGAGTATACGTTATCATCCAAAACTATGGCAATAGCTTTTTTGTTAGTGCCTGATGATGCCTCAGCAGTAACAGTACGCCATTTTTGGGCACCTTCCGAGTTCATAATCATCACAACCTCAGGGCTGCCTTTCTGGTCGTTATCGGCACGGGCATCGTTAATTACGTCGCCTGATAATACCGGGCCATTTTCGGCACCTGTAAGTTTGATAGCGTATAACGCGAAAGTTTTGGTGTTTTTAATAGGTTTTACTTCCCACAAAAATTTGATGTTACGTGGAATAACTGCTAAAACATCTGCACTGTGCAGGTATGAATTTACTTTAGCAGTATCCTGAAGTGGAGCATAACCAACAACAGGGCCCTGGCCTAATTGCTGCTGGCCGTTTGCACCCTGGCCAACGTTTAATGACATTACTGCAAACAACGGGTGTTGTGCAGCTAATTTTGTTTTGCTTAATGAAGCAGCTGAAGTATCGTTTTTAGCAGCATTCTTTTGAACTTTGCTTAACAATGAACCTCCTTTAGCTGTATCAGCTTTTCCGGCTGCAAGTTTAGCAGTGGTATCTACTTTCGCTGATTTACCTGTGTCCGCTTTGGCAGTTTTGCTTTTTGCAGCAAGCAGGTTGTCAATATTGATCAGGTACTGGTAAGCTTCCGCATTATCAAAAGTTTCATAGAACTCCAATTTTGCAGAACCTGAAAGCAATTTACGAACACGCTCCGGTTCTTTAACGCCTGGCAGCTCAACTAAAATCCTGTTTGAGCCTTGTTGCAACTGGATGTTTGGCTGGGTTACACCAAACTGGTTGATACGGGTGTTCAAAACAGTAAATGATTGTTTAACCGCAGTTGAAGCCAAATCCTCAAGATAAGTTTTAACCTCGCTGTTTGAGGCGTTGAACTTCAGGTGGTCCTGGTTATCTTTTGTTGAAAAGATAGCGGCAAGTTTACCGTTAGGGCTTAGCTTTTCGTACTCGCTTACAAATAAAGCGATGTAATCTTTTTGGTTGGTTTGCGCATTGGCCTGTAATTTATCGGCGTTAGCCAAAGCCTGGTTAAAAGTAGCATCAGGATTGTTGTTGGCAATTTTCCTAACCAGCTCATTAAGCTGGATCTGCATAGTAACGTTCATGCCACCCTTAAGGTCAAGGCCTAATGCAATTTCCCTTTGCAATACATAAGCGTAATCATGTTTTAATAGCGGATAAACCGGTTGATTGGAAATAGAATCCAAATAAGCTTTTTCTTTCTCAGGATCTCCCTTTGAGTATACTTTGGCATCCTCCCTAACCTTATGGGCCACCCACGTAAATGATAGCTGGTATAAGCACACCACTGCCAGTAGTATGGCGAAAAATTTAATAACCCCTTTGCCTTGCATCGAATTTGTAATATGTAATAAATTAGTTTATAAGCTTTTTTTCAATAAGGCAGCAAATCTAATAAAATTTCGTAAGCACAAAATTTTAAATTAAAACAAAATCATGACAAAAAATGTTAGCGCCGCACAAGTGTGATAAAAGAATATTTATACTTGTTTTTTTCGTCGGGCTCGAAATCTTCACGATCTGTTTCCTGCCATTCATCAGGATTTAATTCCGGGAAGAAGGTATCGCCTTCAAAATCCTGGTCGATAATGGTGAGATATATGCGGTTTGTAAGAGGAATAGCCTGCCGGTAGATCTCAGCTCCGCCAACAATAAAAACTTCATCCTCGGCCTTGCAAAGCTCAATAGCCGCTTCAATGGATGGTACCACCTCGCAACCATCGATACTGATGGCTTGCCGGGTAATAACAATGTTGCGGCGCTTAGGCAATGGCTTACCAACCGAATCAAAAGTTTTACGGCCCATGATAACGGTATGCCCGGTAGTAACATCTTTAAAATGCTTCAGATCATTAGGCAAATACCAGAGTAATTTATTGTCTTTACCGATAGCGTGGTTTTTGGCTATGGCTACGATGATGGATAAAATCATTTTATTTGGTCATTAAGTCATTGGGTCATTGGTTTCGCGTCATTTGCCCTGCTTCATTTGCTTCGCTTCAATAAGTTATTTTTTGACTTGCGTTTATGCGTTACCCTTTCCAATGAATTTGATGTAGATGTTTAGTTTTATGTGAATTGTTTCCAATTCCTTGAGCAGCATTTGATAATCTTCGTCATTGATCAGGCTTCTTGTGTTGCTTTCTTTAGCCAGCCCTTGGTTTCAATTACTGAGCCTCTGCTAAAATAGCAGAAGTTTTTATTTTCCTTGTAATGATATCGCCCAAAGCCCTCAGCAATGTTTGCACCTATTGAATCAGAGGATCGAACAATTTGCTTACCCAAGGTATCTTTAACAAAGTACTCCCACTTTGCAACTATAAACCAAACTCTATCGGCAAATGCTTCCGAAAGATTGTACACTTCAAGTTCTTCAATTCTATTACTCATGATAAGATCAGGACAAGCAAAAGTAGGACAAGCAAAAATGACTTAATGACCCAATGGCGCGAAGCAAATGACCAAATTATACCGCCACTTCGGCCTTAATATGCGGCCAGGGATCATAATTCTCCAAAGTGAAATCTTCAAATTTGAATGAGAACATATCTTTCACCTCCGGATTGATCTTCATGGTAGGCAGCGGACGCGGATCACGGCTTAACTGTAGCCGTGCCTGCTCCATGTGGTTGTTGTAAAGGTGGGCGTCGCCAAAGGTGTGTACAAAGTCGCCAAGGTCAAGGTTGCATACCTGTGCCATCATCATGGTGAGCAGAGCATAGGATGCTATATTGAACGGAACGCCGAGGAATATATCAGCACTTCTTTGATATAACTGGCATGATAACTTGCCTTTCAATTCCCCTTTCAGGGGGTTAGGGGGCTCCACATAAAACTGGAACAAACTATGGCATGGCGGCAGGGCCATTTGGTTAACCTCTGCAACGTTCCAGGCCGACACAATAATCCGTCGCGAATCGGGATTGTTTTTAAGCTGGTTCACGACCTGCTGGATCTGGTCGATATGACCGCCATCCGGTGTAGGCCATGAGCGCCACTGTTTACCGTATACCGGACCAAGGTCGCCATTTTCGTCGGCCCATTCGTCCCAGATGCGTACGCCGTTTTCCTTCAGGTAACGGATATTGCTGTCGCCGCTCAAAAACCAGATGAGCTCGTGGATAATAGATTTGAGGTGGAGCTTTTTGGTGGTCACCATCGGGAAACCATCCTTAAGGTTGAAACGCATCTGGTAGCCAAACACACTTACCGTACCGGTGCCGGTTCTGTCATGCTTTTGCGCGCCGGTTTCCATCACATGCCTCATCAGATCGAGATACTGTTTCATTTCTTTTTAGTTGATTACGTGAGTAGTTGATTAGGTGAGTGGTTATACAGATTTATTGGATAAAATACCAATGAACTAATGAACCAATGAACTAATGAACCAATGAACTAATGAACATTTTCAAAGGGCAAAGAAAAATAATCTACCTTTGGTTTCCTACTGATGTTGGCAAATACATCACGTGTTAATTACTTTGTATGATTTTATTTCCGAATGCAAAAATAAACATCGGCCTCAATATTACCGAACGCCGGCCGGATGGTTATCATAATCTCGAAACCATTTTTTATCCTATCGATATTAAAGACGCCCTTGAAGTGGTACCGGGCGACAAGCTCAGCTTTACCTCAACAGGCCTGGAAATTCCCGGGCTGATGGAAGATAACCTTTGCGTAAAAGGTTACCATATGCTTAAGCAGGATTATGACCTGCCGCCGGTAAGCATTCACCTGCATAAGCATATCCCCATAGGCGCGGGACTGGGTGGCGGTTCATCTGACGCGGCGTTTTTTATCCGGCTGATGAGCGACGAATTTAAGCTCGGTTTATCTGTTGACGAGATGACTGATTACGCCCGTCGCCTTGGTGCCGACTGCGCCTTCTTCATTGAGAACAAGCCCGTGTTCGCCTTTGAGCGCGGAGACGAATTTGAGAGCATTAAACTTGATCTATCGGCATACAAAATAGTATTGGTGATGCCTCCTGTTCATGTATCAACAGGGGAGGCTTTCAGAGGCATAAAACCAACTCCGGTAAAAGATTCGCTGTTTGATTTGATCAACGAACCAATAGCCGACTGGAAGAAGCTTATCAAAAATGATTTTGAACAAACCGTGTTTAAAAATCATGTGGAGATCCGTGGTATTAAAGCGGTCCTTTATGAAGCCGGAGCCATCTACTCCAGCATGAGCGGAAGCGGTGCATCTGTTTTTGGTATTTTTGCCGAAGCTCCTGATTTGAAATTTTTAGAAAGTGAGAACGAAGTGTTCTATTTATGATGTCATTGTTGATGTCGGATTTCGAATTTTCGATTTCGGATTTAGTTGAATTTGGGAAGCTATCCTAAAATAAGAAAAAAGCGTCATTGCGAAGTACGAAGTAATCCCCGATAAGCAGGTTCGCTTTATATGGTTTGGGATTGCAGCATTCTTCGAAATGATGTGATGCTGTTAAACAGACTTACGAAGTTTTTAAAACTTCGTAAGTCTTAAATGAAGCGATCTTGTAAGCTGGGAACTGTCCTGTTAAATACAAAAAATGCCGGATGATATATTGATCTTTAAAACGATCGATATATCACCCGGCTTCTTGTTTTATATTAGAAATTCTTAATCGAAAAATTTCGAAATTGAACATCCGAAATCCGAAATCAAAGTCCCGCGTCTTCACTCACGCCGCGACCTATTCCTTCTATCCAGTCACGCTCACCCCAGCCTTTGGCTACAGCAGTTAATAAGCGGCCGTGTACAGCGTTTGCAATAGGCATCGGCATCTCGCTTGTCTGCGATAATTTGAACGCCAGGCGCGCGTCCTTATAGCCCAGTTTTGATTGGAAGCTTACGGACTGATATTGCTTACCTGCAAGAGCCTTGCCATAGTTTTGGAAGATAGGAGCATTGAAAAGTGTCGAACCAAAAAACTCAGAAACCTGTGTCCGGCTTAGTCCGTTTTTTTCGGCAAGGGTGAACGCTTCGGCCATCATTTCCATAGAGGCCATGATCATGAAATTGCCTGCTATCTTCACCACGTTGGCACCACCTATTGATGGGCCAAAATCTATCACGGCCTGGCCCAATAAATCAAGGATTGGCCGAGCATCAGTTTTAATTTGTTCATCACCCGAAACGCAGATCCAGAGCTTACGGGCAGCCGCCGCTTCGGGCCTGCCAAACACCGGGGAAGCGAGGTAGCGGCTGCCGGCCTGTTCATGTAATTTGGCCAATTCTTCAGAAGTATCGGGCGAAATGGTGCTCATGGATATGTGCACAGCATTTGGCTGTAGCGTTTTTAAAATTCCGCCGTCGCCTACAGCCGATTCTCGCAGCACTTCGTCATCCGACACCATGGTGATCAAAAACGGCACATTTGCTGCCGCTTCGGCCGGGCTCAGGCATTTGGTTACGCTGCCGGCATCAAGCTCGTCAATCTTTGAAATTGTACGGTTGTAAACCTGAAGATGGTATCCGGAGTCGATCAGGTTTTTAGCCATATTGATACCCATGTGGCCGAGGCCAATAAATCCAATTTTTGTTTTCATAATTAGCTGATGTATTCTCGGTCCTCGTCGCTTAGTGTATCGGGGTTCTCTTTTTTATGTATGGCGTCATGGTAGCCTTCTATATCAAATTTTTGCTTTTTCGGCCATGCAACGATCAGGCCGAGCACAAAACCCGTTATGGCAACTATAAGCATCATCATTAGTTTGGATACCCTGAATGTGGCGAACAGAAATTTGAAGTAAACCTCATCTGTGTTTTGCATGAGTACGATGGTAAGCAAAACTGCGATGGCTACAATGACAATTGTTTTAATGCTCATGATGGATGTTGGTTTTAGAGTAATACAATATCCGCTTTTTAAATGTTTAATAAAAATCGATCTCGTATAAATGGAGACGCCGAAAATTTATTATATCTGAGCGAGAAGATATGCCTTGATTTTACGGTCATATTTTATGGACTACATCAACCTCGGCCACCTCTGCCTTTTTTAATTCGTTCAGATTTGGTCTGGTTACTAATCGCGCTTTCAAAAACGAAGCGACCAAAATCATGGATGAAATTTTAAGCACATTTTTTTAATACAAAATCAATGCTTTTAACACTTCTGAAATTTGACGAGGTAGTAATTCCTAATGCCAAAAATTTCTTCGCGAGGATTCTGCGAGAGCGTAAAAAAAATCGTTCGAAAATAGATTTTGTATACAAGCAGGAGAAATGCTGCGATTTTTTTGATTCCTGAATTGTTACTTCATTACACTTTGTAAATTGGGTTTTGACTTTTGGTTGATTAGAAGTTTTACACTAAATAATTACATGTATTTATTTGATTTTTAAATTTATATGATACTTTAAAGCGGCTTTATATTTATATACTAATATTTTTAGTTTCTGGAGGTTTTCTTAGATGAATTTTGATTAACTATCTATTTATTTAAATTTTATAAGTGATTGATTTTTAAATTTATATGTTTAGTATATAATTGAATTATTTAAGTTTTTAGATTTTAAAAAAATGGTTAAAAATAGGAATACGTACATTCGACGCCATGATTTTTATATTGATATTTAATACACTAAGTTAAAAATGGATTTTGCCCCTGTTTGGCGCTAATGTAGTAGCTGAGCCCGGAATGTCTTAAAAAATTTAAATGGCTTAGAGGGGCTAAAAAAGGCTAAAGCAGCCTTAGTTACTTCGCCCCTATTTGGGAGAAAATGATGAAAAAATTAAGGTGATTTGAGTTGTTGAAAGGATGCTTTAAGAACAGGCGGAACCACAGCTATTACAAGTGTTTGTATAAAACAAAGAATATGGAGAGTTAAGAATTAGGCTACACTTTTGCGCCTTGTTATTTGCTTTCGGGCTATGGGGTACAAAAAAATTGTTGACAGGATAAGGAATGCTCCGCCCCAAAATCCGGGCGTCATTTTGTTGAGATCTCCGAAAAAAATAAACGAAAGGATGATACCGTATACCGGCTCGAGGTTGGTAATGAGCGCCACCCGGAAAGCCGAAAGTTCGCGCATTACAGATACGCCGGCCACGTAAGCAAGCGATGTGCATACGGTGCCAAGTAGTACCAGGTAACCGATATCTGCTGGTTTCAACAGCATGGCCCTGGTGTAACCAGAGGTTATAAACAGGTATATTGAGATCCAGACAAAGGCTCCGGAAAGTTCATAAAATGCAATAACCGGCGCCTGTACTTTTTGCACCTGACGCGAATTAATGATAGAGAAAAGGCTGGCACAAACAGCGCTGGCAAGCCCTGTTATGATACCCTTAGTGTATCTGCTTTCGAATTTGAAAATCAAAATAATGCCGGTGATAATTAAAATGCCGGCCAATATTTCAAGTTTCGAAATACTTTTTTTGTTGATCAACGGTTCAAAAATTGCCGTGAAAAGTGTGATGGATGAGAGGCAAACCAGGGTGACCGCGACTGTGGAAAGTTTGATGGCAGCGAAAAAAAGGATCCAATGCCCGCCCACAATCGCGCCAGTGAGTACCAATTTTACAAGGGTTTTTCTGTCAACCTTAAAATTAGTTTTGTTGAATTTGAAATACAAAAATAACGATGAAAAGGCAATAAGTACCCTAAACCACACCAATTGTACGGCCGAAATGGTGATCAGGGCGCCCAAAATTCCGGTAAATCCCCATACCAAAACTGTAAAATGGAGAATAATTAGGTTCTTATTTGGGGATGAAGGGGTGTTTTGCGCCATTATTTGGGTGCTTTTAAAAGCAGATAGTAACCTAAAATGCCAAAAACGATGTTAGGAATGAATACCGCTATTAAAGGTGTCATGCCCCCTTTTACCGAAAATACGAGGGCAAACCGCTCTAATATAATATAGGCAAAGCATAACAGGATACCTATCCCCAATGGTAAACCAACGCCACCACGCACCTTTCTTGATGATATAGAAACACCAATAAGCGTTAATACAAACGCCGATAATGGGTAAACAAACCGGTGATATTTTTCAAAATAAATAGCTTTTAGATACTCTGGTCTGCGCAGTTTTTCTTTGTCAATATTCTTGTTCAGGTCGTTTAAAGACATGGCCTGGTATACGTTATCATATACAATAAAATCGCTCGGGTGCATATCCAAAACAGTGTCTTTTGGTGTGTTGCTTGTAATGAATTGCTCTTTCATTCCGTTCACATATTTAACACTGTATTGCTTAAGCGACCAGATCCGTTTTAAAGAATCGTATTGGATTTGGTCGGCAATTAATTTTTCACGCAACGTATCACCATTAAATTTTTCCATGATAAAATTATAACCAAGGTGTGTTGTAGGGTCGTAATTGGCAAGATAAACAAAAGTGTGTTTGTCAATCTGCATGTGTACCTCTACCTTAGTCGGGTCATTATCCATCATTCCATTGGCATTTTCAAAGTCGATTTTTAGCCGATTTGTGAAAGGAATGAGGTAAACATTTGCGAAAAATGACACCACAAATATGATGGATGAAGCGATTACATAAGGTCGTAAAAAGCGATTGAAACTTGCCCGGCCGCTTAGTATCGGAACGATTTCAGTTTGATTTGCCATCTTAGCTGTAAAGAAAATTACCGCTAAAAAATTGATCAACGGCGACAGCATATTTAAATAAAATGGTATAAAACCCGCATAATATCTGAACACAATATCGTGCAGACTGGCATGTTTATTAAGGAAATTATCCAGCTTTTCTGATACGTCAAACACTACAGATATCACCATGAAAATACCCATAGTAAATATAAAAGTGCCGAGGTATTTGCCAATAATAAACCTGTCGATGATCTTTAAATATCTATGAAAAAAAGCTTTCATCTGTCGGTTGTTTGTTTGTTAATTTCCATGTTTTTCCTGGAGATTTTTTTTGATTTTATGAGTTATTATAAACGCTGTCCAAGGCGCTTTACCATCATGTTTTTCCAATCGTAAAACTCACCCGCAATAATTTTTTTTCGCGCCTCTTTAACCAGCCATATATAAAAATGGAGGTTGTGCAAGGTTGCGATTTGAGCGCCTAACATCTCGCCAGAGTGGATCAAATGGCGTAAATAAGCTTTACTGTAATCTCTGTCGGCAAACAGATCGCTATCATCTTCAATGGCCGAAAAGTCGCTTTTCCATTTCTCATTTTTGATGTTGATGATGCCGTTTTTGGTGAAAAGCATGCCATTGCGCGCGTTCCGGGTTGGCATAACACAATCAAACATGTCAATACCCAGAGCTATGTTTTCCAAAATGTTTACAGGCGTACCTACACCCATTAAGTAACGCGGTTTTTGCTGCGGTAATATATTGCATACAATTTCGGTCATGGCATACATTTCTTCGGCCGGTTCACCTACCGAAAGCCCCCCTATGGCATTACCTTCGCGCTCATATGAAGCTATTACTTCGGCCGATAGTACGCGC
>JGI24737J22298_10000418_pt1 | contig 14561 bp, 10 predicted proteins | sample KBSCornC3_FD_22298 | JGI IMG/M metagenome (IMG submission 22298) | reverse complement strand
ATTCCCGGTTTCGGAAAATCGGGAATATCCCTTATGGCTGCTTTAATTTGCTGGGCTATCATTTGAAAACTAAATAAGGTCCAATTTTACGCAAAATTCCGTCATTAAGTATTGCAATATTTTTCAGGTCGTTCAAGGCATTATAGTTACCATGCTCATCGCGGTAAGCTACAATGGCATCCATTTGTTTGTAGCTGAGATAGGGGAAGTGCTTAAGCTCATTAAAGGTAGCCGTGTTAATGTTCACCTTAATGATATGTTTGCCATCAACCGCAATACCGGTTTCAATCTGATCGTACTTTTCCTTATCAATGCCATAAACCTCCTTCAACTGTTCTTTATTGTAAAACCCGCCTATCCGCTCCCGGTAATGGACAATACGCCGGGCAAATGCGGGGCCTATTCCCCTGATCATGGTAAGCCTCGCCGAATCAGCCGTCTTGATCTCTATCACTTCGCCTGGTTTGGCTTTATTTGTGTAATAAGCAGGGCCATCGGGCAAGTTAATATACGGCTCAAGGCGTTTGTACGCCGCCGGGCTGATGGTGTACATTTTTTTCACCTCTCCTTTAGTTAAAAACCTCCCGCCCTTTTCTTCATAATGCTTAATTACCTGTGCCTGGTGCTCAGTAAGGCCAAGTTTTACCCAACCTGCAAGGGGTAAGTTATTGGGATTAAATTGAAAGAGTGTAGCAGGACGGACATTGCGATTACCCGCTGAAGCTTCATCCCTTGCGGGGAGATATTCCGTTTTATCGGAATCGGTTATCGCTTTATCAAAAGCCTTAAAATTTATTATATTATCTTTGTGGTTTGCCTGAAATATATAAGGAGCCAGCAAAACCATTGCAATGAAAATAATCAACACTACCATTCCGTTCCACTCTTTTTTAGTGACAGACAGGTAGTTTTTAATTTGCGGCCTCATTTATAATATGTTCCAGGGGTTAAATTAAATAAAAATTTAGGATATTTATTTATTAAAACATACTGCTATTAAAAACAATGAAAGTTATAACCACCGAAGAGTTTGCCAAAGCCACCAAACTGGATAAGTTGAAAATGCCGGGCCTGGCCGCTTTATTGATGGAACTAATGAAAATAAACCAGGTTAACGACCTGTTTGCCCAGGCACAGCCCAAGCAAGGCCCCGACTTTGTTGATGCCATATTAGAAGGTTGTGGTATTGATGTTGAGTTTGATGAGCGTGAGCTCCGTAACATACCTAAAGACGGAGCCTTTATAGCTATTGCCAATCACCCTTACGGAGGTATTGAGGGTATGGTGTTATTAAAAGTTCTGTGCATGGCCCGCCCCGATTCAAAGCTGATGGCCAACTTCCTGCTTAAAAAAATCCCCAACCTTGCCGACTATTTTATAGCGGTAAACCCTTTTGAAAATGTTGAACATTCGTCAAGTATAAGCGGCCTAAAAAACACCCTTGAGCTGTTAAACCAGGGCACCCCGATAGGTATTTTCCCGGCCGGCGAGGTATCAACCTTTAAGGTAGAACAAAAACAGGTGACCGACCGTATGTGGCACCCGGTTGTAGGTAAGATCATTGCCAAAGCCAAAGTCCCGGTGGTGCCTATTTATTTCCACGGCAATAATGGCCTGTTATTTAACTTTCTCAGCTTGCTGCACCCTACCCTGCGTACGGCAAAATTACCGTCAGAGTTATTTAACAAACATGGGCATACTATTAAGCTGCGCATTGGGAAACCCATTAATGTGACCGATATCCCCGACTATACCAACAGTGCCAAACTGCTTAACTTTTTACGCGCCCGTACCTATGCTTTAGGCACAGGTTTGGAAGAGGAAAAAAAGATCTTCAACCCGCGAAACCTGTTTAAAATTAAACGCGAAGCCGAAGAGGTTTCTCCTGAAATAGATAGCGCCATTCTTGAGAAAGAAATTGAGCCGCTGCGCGAAACCTACAAAGTTTGGACTGAGAAAAACTACGAAGTGTTCATCGTTCCGACGTCAACCATCCCTAATGTGATACGGGAAATAGGCAGACTGCGCGAGATCACTTTCCGCGAGGTTGGCGAAGGCACCAACAAAGCAATCGACCTTGATGAATATGATATTTATTATCATCACCTGTTCATCTGGGATTTTGAAGCCAAACGGATTGTAGGCGCTTACCGCATTGGTTTGGGCGACGAGATATTTTACAGCGTAGGCAAAAAGGGCTTTTACGTAAATGAACTGTTTAAACTTAAAACCCAGTTTATACCTGTGTTACGCCGCAGCCTCGAACTGGGCCGCTCATGGATTCGCAAAGAATATCAAACTAAACCTTTACCGCTATTCCTGTTATGGAAAGGCATTCTTAAATTCCTGATAGATAACCCCAGGTACCGCTACCTGATAGGCCCGGTAAGTATTAGTAACTCCTTTTCTAAATTTTCTAAATCACTTATTGTTGATTATATCAACCGCAACCATTTCGATCATGAAATGGCGCAGTATGTTAAACCACGCAAAAAATTCAAGGTTGATTTTGCCAAAATTGATACCGACCTGCTTATGGCCGGTGAAGACAGTTTTAAAGGTCTCGACAACCTGATATCGGAAGTAGAAACCCGCAATATGAAAGTACCTGTACTGCTCCGTCAATACCTTGCCCTTAACGCTAAGATCATCAGCTTCAACATCGACCCTAAATTTGCCGACTGCCTTGACGGTTTCCTGGTACTCGATCTTGAAAAAGTACCGCAGGATATACTGGATAAGCTGGGGAAAAATTTATAATATTCAAAAAACACTGAAAAAGGAAACGCCCTGTCGGCTATCGACAGGGCGTTTCCTTTTCAAAATCAAATAGTTTAATTAGCTTTGCATTATTGATATACCGTTCCTGTCATTATGATATTAAACGATTTGACAACTTTAATTTTAGGGGCTCCGTTATTAGGAACGACGTCAAATGAAATGCGGAGTACATGATTAGGCATTTTCTGCCCAACAATAAAATTATCATAAGGTAATAAATCAGCACCGTAGTCACATCCCGGGCAAGTATCTTGTGAACGTATAGCAAAAGCATATCCGTTTTGTGAAGTTGGGTAACCCAAATTCAAATAAGGATTAATTCCGTCATACTCGGTCTTTCCTAGAGGCCAGGGTTCATTGTAAGTTGTAGTGTTGTTAGTATCATAAATATTTTCGTAACTAAGGATTTCCTGTTTAATATTAGCAATCGAAGCACCGGTTGAAGTGCCATTGATAATAGTGGGATTCCAAACTATACTATAAGAATTGATATCAAATTTTGCTCCTGCGATAACGGTTCCCCAATCATAGTCAGATTCTATCAATTTTGCTGTCGGTGCTGCCGACAAAGTCATCAAACCCAAAGGACTTTGATATAATGGAACATAACCGGTTGCCGTAGTCTGATTTTGGCTACCAGGTATAACTAAACTGATGTTGGCCAATTGATAGATATCCGTTGATGTTCCTGTAAATGTATAAGACGTATTGGTGGTTAAGTGAACATATTGTCTTGTGCTATCTGCCGTGGTAGCTCCTCCAAATATACCGTTCGAAACATTCTTTACCGATCCGGATAACCCAGATTTAAGCGCATCGGTTAAAGCCGTTTTAAGTACAGACGCTCCAGCGCTAACCGGGCCCAGTTCAACTAAGCTGCCGAGTTGGAATGCGCCATTAATAACTTTATTAAACATATTGGGCGATGGCGGGGCAGGTTGAGCTATTGTGCCTGTTATACTTCCCTGCGAAGTGCCATTAAGCGTAAGGTTACTCACGTTAATCGAGTTAACCTCCCAACTCATCAAATTTGTATTGGCTGGTTTTGTGCCTACCGCAGGATCATAAGCCATCTCAAATTCAGCCGCATACCAGGTACCCGTAGCTGTGGTTTTAAAGGGCTGGGCTAAGGATGTTGTATTGCTAACAACACTTAAATCAGCAGCGTTTAAAGCAGAATAACTAATTAAATGAGCGACAGCACCTGTTGTTCTTTGCACTAAAGTGTGAGTAACGTTGCTGCTTGAAATTGGAGTTGTAGGGCTTAAATAAAAATAAGCCCTTAAAACGCCACGATACCTATTATATAAAACAAAATACAAAGGTGGATTAAGTTGAGTTGTATTAAAGGTGTTATAAACTAATTGCCAGCCATCTGCAGCTTTAATATCAGTGGCGTAAAGCAATGGAAAAGACTGATTTGAACCACTTGCCCAGGGTTTCAAAATTGAAGTTCCGCTTGGTGTTGGCATGTAATCACCTGTCTCCCAGTTAAAACTATAAGGAGTGATAGCACTCACACCTAAAGCTTTATTTGAAGAATTATTATTTGGATTCTTCAAATCTTCCATCATGTTCTTTTTACAACTATTTAATAAGACAATGGCTGTTAAAATCAAAAAATAAATTGGGTTTAATTGTTTTTTCATACAGATTTGTGAATTTTTGGTTTATTATATAATATAAAAATAAGCACCAAATCATAAACCTATATAAGGAATAGATTATACTATTGTTAATTATTTCTCTAAAGACAAATGAAATCAAAAAACGCATCTTATATCCTACCTAAGCAGCCAAAACAAAACTTATTAAATACTAACTCGCCTCAAAATAAAAACGCCCCCGATAATATCGGAGGCGTTTCAAGTTTAATCTTAACTATTATATGTTGTTTTACGATTACCAGCTGTAACGTACTCCAAATTGCATTTGCCAGCGTGAAGCGAACAAATCAACTGAGTATGGTACTCCTGGATCCTTAAATACATATTTAGGATAAGTTGTAGGAGCATTTTCAAATGAAGGAGTTCCACCTTTTGCAGGTGTTAAACCAACACTTGACGTTGAATTATATGTATTGGCTGAGAAATAATATTGTCCCCATTTCTTATTTAACAGGTTGGTCAAATTGATTACGTCATAAGTAAACGTGATCATTTGTTTGTGTTTGCCACCAAATTTAAAGTCTTGAGTAAAGCGGAAATCCAATTGGTTATTCCAAGGTGTAAACGCGGCATTACGCTCGGTAAAGTTACCGCGGCGAGATGACAAATAAGAGTTTTTGTCAATAAATGCATCAAATGCTGCTGCTTGTTGTGCTGCTGTTTGACCACCTACTATATCAGAGAAGAAATTCACTGTTTCGCCATGCTTAGGGATATAAGCTAAGCTAACTTGCTGGCCAGTTCCATCGATAGCACTTGGATAGAAACCATAAGTATATGGATTACCAGATTGTGCGCTAAAGAAAAACGTAAAATTTGCTGTATATTTTTGAGCCGCATCCCAATCATGTTTGAAATTCAAGTTTGATACGATACGGTGGCGGATATCAAAGTTTGAATTGGCTATACCCGGGTTGTTTGGATTTAAAGCCTGGTTTAATTGCCAGTTTGATTCCATTGAGTTACGGATACCATTGGTAACATCTTTTGAGTGGCCAAAAGTATAAGCAACAGACACGTTCAAAGCACTGGTTGGGCTAAATTGCGTGTTTTTAGCTATCTGTGCGGTTAAGCTGTAACGGTAGCCTTCGCTTGTATTTGATAATAGGTAAGCATTGGTATATGCCGTATTGATCTTACCTTTATTAAGGGCGGTGGCTGTATTATTAAATATGGGCTGTTGTTTTTGTGTATCGTATACGTAATAAGTTACCTGATCAAGCGTGTTTACCTGTTGAAATTTCAAGTCATGAATAACTTTAGTATAAATACCTTCGCCAGTAAATTTCCACTGATCATCAGTAGTATAATCAACAGCCAAACTGCTTCTCCAAACTTGTGGCATTTTAAAGTTATTGTCGATCATATCAACTTGCGTTGCACCTGAAGCGGAAGTATTTACAGCAGGTATTTGCTTGTTAACATAATTCAATTCGCCATTAGCAGCAGTTTGTACCGGGTTGGTACCTGGTGTTTGGCCTGAAATACCAGAACTTGGAGCTTTTACGTCATAAGCTCCATACGTTCTGCCGTTGTTATAAAATGCGTAACCAAACCATGCAAATGGAACACGACCAGTGAAGAAACCACTACCGCCACGTAAAACAACGCTTTGATCGCCGTTTAGGTCATAGTTAAATGATACACGTGGGTTCCACTCTATATTACCCAGATAATTCTGTTTAATATCTTTCGGTTTGGTATAAGTATAAGTGTTACCGTAGTTAGGATCAACCGGTGCGTTGGTTGTTTTATCGCTTAACGGTTGTTTGTTAGGCACACCTGCATAGTCGGCTCGTAAAGCTACCGTTAACTTTAAGTTATCTGTTAACTGAATTTCATCCTGTCCATACAAACTCATTAGGTTAACTTTAAATTGAGCAGAAGGATTAGCCAGGATATAATCGCGGGTATTATTGGTGTAATTAAAGTTGGTACGTACTCGGCTGGGGTTATTGGCGATAAAATCTTCAATACTGCTATAAGCTACCCTACCGTTCCATGAGTTTACGAAATTATAGGTGATATTATAAAACTCGTTGTGTGTACCAAAAGTAAAAGTGTGTTTGCCTTTTGTCCAGGTTAGGTTATCAGTGAACTCAGCTGTTTTCTGGTGCATGTCAAAAATAGCGGCCTCACGGTCAGTACCCATGAAAATAGTTGTACCAGGAGTACGGCCTGTGATTTCGATCTGTGGTAAAGACGGATCTGAATTAGGATCGCGGTAGTCATGTACATTTGAATAACCTAATACCAGGCTATTGCTTAGGCTACTGTTGAACCTTGATTTTAACTCAGCAACAGTTGAAGTTGAGTTATTGTGTGAAGTGTAATCGATACCGCTGAAACGGAAGTTTTGTTGATCGCGCTCTAAGTTAGTAGCTTTTGAGCTGATGGTATTGTTACGGATAGTTAACTGGTTGTGGTCATCGATATTCCAATCCAAACGGTTAAAGAATTTGTTTGAGTTAGAGAAAATCGTGGTATTGTTATATGTACCCGGATCCAAACCGCCTGTAAATGATTTAAAAGCGGTAACCAATTTATCACCATCAGCCTGACTTAGTATATTAGACGCCCCGTTGTGGTCAAGGCCTCTGATAACAGGGTCCTGCCGGCGGGCGATTTCCTCATTGGTAAAGAAGAATAATTTATTTTTAATGATAGGGAAACCTAAACGGATACCGGCCTGGTAATCATGAAAATCATTAAGCTTTGAACCATCACCGCCAGAAGCAGCTGCTGCGTTGTTTGGCCCCACCATGAACGAGCCACGGCCATAACCGTAAACCGCTCCGCTGAAGTTATTGGTACCACTACGGGTTACAGCATTGATACTACCCCCTAATACGTTACCGATTTTAATATCATAAGGGGCAACATACACCTGGATGTCCTGGATAGCATCAAGAGAAATAGGACTTGTACGGGTACTGCTGCCTACCTGGCCTGACGCATTGTTCTGACCACCTAATGATGGGCTGAAACCGATCGCGTCGTTATTGATAGCACCGTCAAGTGTTACGTTGTTATAACGGTAGTTGGTACCCTGGAATGAGTTATTGTTACTTTGAGGGGTATTCCTGGTTAAATCCTGTAGGCTGCGGTTAATTGATGGCGCAGTACGGATCTGGTTTTGACCAATGCGGGTACTTGCACCTGTTTTAGCAGGACCAGCAGATGCTTTTACTTTAACTTCCTGCAGGGTTGTAGTTGCATCCTGCAATACAAAGTTTAAAGTAGCATTACCTAACTGAAGGGTAAGATCGCTTTTTTCGTCTTTTTTATAACCGATAAAAGTAGCGGTTACCGTGTAAGGGCCACCCGGGTTAATGTTATTAACCGAGAAACGGCCCTCGCCGTTGGTTTGTGCGCCATACCTGGTACCTGTGCTGGTATTAAGTACAGTAATGGTTACACCCGGAAGAGTGGTACCTTTTTGATCTGTAACTTTACCGGTAAGTACCGAGGTGGTGATCTGAGCGTTTGCAACGCCCCCAACCCCAATAATTATTAGTGTTAAAATAATAAAGTAGAGCTTTTTCATTTGTGAATTTTTATTGCACAAAATTGCCCTACCAATGTTAATTCTACATTAACATCAGATTATTATATTAACAACTACTTAATGATTTCTTCTTTACCTGACACAGACGCTCGAAATACAATCAAAGAATACTGATTATCAATAAAATACCAAATCCAATGCGCCGAAATATTAAGTTTTTATTTATCTACTATCGGAGATAAATTACACAATTATGTTCGTCACAGCTAAAAAACGCCTCTATTATATAGTATTTAAAGGGCAACGGTAATGAGCATTTTAACAAATACTTAATACGTAAATACTAAAATCAACTTTTGATTCTCAATTTATTAAGCAATTGTTTCAGTAAGTAAGCAGGCGCTATAACTAATGATTTGACATCCGTATAAGTCTTAGGATTTTTCCCTTCCCTTCGTTCCCCAATCCTCAAAACAGCGATCGACAGAACAAAAATTATCACACAAATGAGATACATTGGCATCCCTCCCGCTTGCTGCCACGCTACAAGTTCCATTATACCGTAACTAAATCCTAATAAAATAAATAAGATGAAGTAAGATATAATTGGCGATAGCTTTAAATAGAAGTAGATAGCAATAGCTATAACAAAAGAAGCCCAATTAAAATAGCCATTGTAGGCTCCTAAAAAGGCTAAATGAGGAAAAGGAATGGCCCAGATCAATCCAAAGAGACTAAATGCCAATGTTGGGATACAGACATAGTGTATGATTTTGTTAATCCTATCCTGGTGAGCTTCTTCATATTCCCTGAAATAACGATCAACAGGGCGTTCATCAATATTTGCAGTAGTTTTAACTGCTGCCTTCTGTTTGGTATTTGCTTTTGCTGCCACGTTGTAAAAATAAAAAACCCCTTCGGTTTTGTGCCGAAAGGGTTTCGTTTAATTTTTATAATGATTACTTGGCAAATGCTACCGAACGGGTTTCCCTGATAACGGTAACTTTAATTTGACCAGGATAAGTCATTTCTGTCTGGATCCGGTTTGAAATATCAGCAGCCAAAACTTCTGATTGCGCATCGCTGATCTTTTCGCTCTCTACCACAACACGTAACTCACGGCCGGCCTGTATAGCGAACGTTTTTTCGACACCCGGATATGATAATGCCAGCTCTTCCAGTTCTTTCAAACGTTTGATGTAGCTTTCAACAACCTCGCGGCGTGCACCAGGACGTGCGCCTGATATAGCATCACAAGCCTGGATTATCGGCGATAACATTGAGGTCATCTCAATTTCATCATGGTGGGCACCTATAGCATTGCAAACTTCAGGGTGTTCTTTATATTTTTCAGCCAATTGCATACCCAAAATAGCGTGCGGCAGTTCAGGATTATCATCAGGTACTTTACCAATATCATGCAGCAAGCCCGCACGTTTCGCCATTTTAACGTTCAAGCCAAGTTCGGCAGCCATGGTAGCACAGAAGTTGGCAACCTCACGTGAGTGCTGTAACAGGTTTTGCCCATATGATGACCGGTAACGCATACGGCCAACCATCCGGATCAGTTCAGGGTGTAAACCATGAATACCCAAATCAATTACAGTACGCTCACCTATCTCAACAATTTCTTCTTCTATCTGCTTTTTGGTTTTGGCAACTACCTCTTCAATACGTGCCGGATGGATACGACCATCAGTAACCAAACGGTGCATAGCCAAACGGGCAATTTCGCGCCTTACCGGGTCAAAACCCGAAAGGATAATAGCCTCGGGGGTATCATCAACAATGATTTCGATACCTGTTGCGGCTTCCAGTGCACGGATATTACGCCCCTCACGGCCAATGATACGGCCTTTGATCTCGTCGTTTTCAATATTGAAAATAGAAACTGTATTCTCAATCGCGCTTTCGGTAGCAGTACGCTGGATAGTTTGGATAACTATTTTCTTAGCTTCTTTAGTAGCTGTAAGCTTAGCTTCATCCACAATATCCTTGATCTGGATCATAGCCTTTGTACGGGCTTCTTCGCGAAGGGTATCAACCAATTGGTTTTTAGCGTCATCGGCAGATAAGCCGGCAATGGTTTCCAATTGCTGGATATGCTGATTTTTAAGATGCTCAACCTCGTCTTGCTTTTTAAGCACTATCTCGGTTTGTTTCTCAAGATTTTTGCGGGTATTGTCAAGCTCGCTTTCCTTACGGTTAACATTTTCCAGGCGCTGATTTAATGATTGCTCTTTTTGCTTAACACTATTTTCGCGCTGATTTACCGCATTATTTTTATTATTAACTTCCTGCTCATGCTCGGCTTTCATTTGCAAAAACTTTTCTTTAGCTTCAAGCAACTTGTTTTTCTTCAGGATCTCAGCATTATTTTCAGCATCTTTTAAAATCTTTTTTACTTTATTTTGAGCTGAAGCTTCCTGATCTTTAAAAAGCTTACGGAGCAGGAAACGACCTATCAAAACGCCGATGATGGCGCCTACGAGCAGGCCGATGATAACGTATAGTAATATGTCCATTTTAGGTTTGGTGGTGTTATATATGTATGTAAATAAAAAAACCGCAACTAATTTTCAAGTATCATGTATTTAAAACTTCATTTCGGATATTGGGGACCATGGGTCGGTTAACGTTAATCGCAACTAACGCATGCCTCTTGATCCGCTTAATATTGAAGCGTTAAGTTTTTAATAGTGAAACCTAAAATTTAACTGCGGTTAAATCTTAATGTGCTCTTGTATATTTATGTAAAGAACGTTTATTACTTCGAAAAAAATTCGGTCAACAAATGATCTAAATGATAAACTTTTTCAGTCACCTCTGTATCCTCAATGGTAACTTTCTTTTCTGCCTTCAATGATGATGTTGCGTAATGCAGCACACACATTGAAAGTAAATCCTGCTTATCCCTAACCGCATAATTTTCCTGATACTCTTTTATCCGGTCGTTGATCAGCTTAGCCGCCCTGCGTATTATTTCTTCTTCCTCCATGTTAACCTTTAAGGGGTAAACACGGTCAGCAATATTTATTTTTATTGAGATTTCTCCCATTTGAGCTTTTCACTTTTTGTACTATTTTTTCAATAATACAATACACTTATCTATTTCCTGCACAAAGTCGTTAATTTTTTGCTTAATGTCAACACTTTTTTCATTTGTTTCAGAAAAAGACTTGGCAACTTTAACAACTTTTAATTTTTCTTCCAGTTCTTTTGTCTTGGCCTTACTGGCATTAAGGGCCACTGTAAGCGCCTCGCTCTCCAGTTTTAAAAGGTCATTTTCCTCCTGCAAAGCAGCGCACAGTTCAATTAGGCGCTCGGTTTTATCTACAATTTTATTTAACTGCTCCGCTAATGAGGCCATGTTTTTGGTTAATGGTTGATTAAGTTGATTGAGTGAATGGTTTATCAGAAAACAAATTTATCCAACCACTCACCCAATTAACCATTCACTATTATTTTCTTATCTCCGCTCCGGCTTCTTTTCCTAAATTATAAATTAATTTCTGCATAATAGAATCAATTGCCTTATCTGTTAACGTTTTTTCCAGATCCTGGATGATAAAACTCAAAGCATATGATTTTTTTCCTACAGGCAGCTTATCACCTTGGTAAACATCAAACACATCAACTTCCTTTAGCAATTTACGCTCGGTACGCTGGGCAATTTGCTTTAACTGGCCAAATGATATGCTTTGGTCTATTAACATAGAAAGATCGCGTCTTACTGCCGGGAATTTTGAAACCTCCTGGTAAATGATTTTATTTTTACGGATAGCTGACAGCACAAGGTCGAAATCAAAATCAGCATAAAACACCTCTTTGTCAACATCCGCCTTTTTTAAAGAAGCTGCAGCTACCGACCCGAATTTCACCAATTGCTTACCATTTAACATGTATTGAATGCCAAATGACATTTTTTTACACGTTGCATCCTCAACTGTAAAGTTGTTGATGCTCAGGCGCTGCAAAACAGCATCAACCACAGCCTTAATGTTGTAGAATGATACTGGTTTTGATTTTTGGTTCCACTGTTCGGCAGTGTTAGCCCCGGTGATAAAAACACTGAAACGTTGTGTTTCGATGTACTTATCATCTTTAAGACTGTACACCTTTCCAAACTCATAAAATTTCAAATCGGCACTACGGCGGTTCTGGTTATAAGCGACAGCTTCCAAACCAGAATACAGGAGGGTTTGACGCATTACATCCAGATCACTGCTCAGTGGGTTCAGAATCTTAACGGCAGTATCCAGGTTATCCGAATAGGCAGATTTTGTAAGTGAGTTAGCCAGGATCTCGTTAAAACCATTTGCGCTGAGCAAATCAGATAACTGATTTTGAACAGTATCTTTCTCCGGACGAATGGAGTTATTTAGGGATGCCCTGATCTGTGTAGGGATCTCGATGTTGTTATAACCATAGATCCTCAGGATCTCTTCAACCACATCCACATCGCGGGTAACATCCACACGATATGGAGGCACTTGTAATGATAATGAATCCGCAGTTTCATTCACTATCTTAATATCAAGTGCCGTGATAATACCTTTGATCTCGTCATGGCCAATCTTCTTACCAATGAGTTTATCAATGGTATTATAGGTGATCTCTACAGCAAACGGAGCAACAGGCGCAGGATAATGATCAGAAATCTCTGACGACACCTCGCCACCCGCCACCTGCTGAATCAACAATGCAGCGCGTTTCAATGCAAAAACGGTCATGTCTGGATCGGTACCACGCTCAAACCTGAATGAAGCATCAGTTTTTAAACCATGCCTTTTTGAAGTTTTACGAACAGATACCGGGTTGAAGTAAGCGCTCTCCAGGAAAATATTTTTAGTTGATTCCTTAACGCCTGATTTTGCACCGCCGAATACACCTGCTATACACATAGGCTCTTCAGCATTACCGATCATCAGATCATCGGCAGATAGTTTCCTGTCAACATCATCCAAAGTTTTAAATACAGTACCTTCGGCATAATTTTTTACCAGCACTTTATCGCCGGTTATTTCATCTGCATCAAAAGCATGTAAGGGCTGACCAAGCTCATGCAGGACATAGTTGGTAACATCCACAATGTTATTGATAGCACGCACGCCGATAACAGCCAAACGCTCCTTTAACCATTGCGGCGATTCCTTAACCTCAACACCGCTGATGGTTAAGCCCGAGTAACGCGGCGATGCCTGCTCATTCTCTACAATAACCTCAATCACACGACTGGTATTATCAACTTTAAATGCACCTACATCGGGTTTATTGATGCCAATTTTCAGGAAAGCGGCAATATCCCTTGCAGTACCCAAATGCGAGGCCGCATCGGCACGGTTAGGGGTTAAGCCTATCTCGTACATGTAATCGTCGTTCAGCTTAAAGTATTCTTTAGCAGGAGTACCTATAGGAGCATCATCCGGCAATACCATAATACCAGCATGGCTGGATCCTAAACCTATCTCATCCTCAGCACAAATCATCCCGTAAGATTCTTCGCCCCTGATCTTTGATTTTTTGATAGCAAAAGGCTCGCCGCCGGTTGGGTAAACAGTAGTGCCTACTACAGCAACCACCACTTTTTGCCCGGCAGCTACGTTAGCAGCGCCGCAAACAATCTGCAGGTCTTCCGCACCACCAACATCAACTTTGGTAACGTGCAGGTGATCAGAATTGGCGTGGTCAGTACATTCCTTTACATAGCCAATCACCAGGCCTTCCAGTCCGCCAGGAACAGCCTGTACCTTTTCCAGGCTTTCAACTTCCAAACCGGTACCGGTAAGGATGATGGAAATTTCCTGGGGCGTTTTATCAGTATCAATAAATTCTTTAAGCCAGTTATAAGATATTTTCATTATTCCGAAATGATAATCGGCAAAGATACGATTTAGGCTGAAAGGTTAAAGGCGAAAGGTAAAAGGTATTTTATTTGAAAATTAATCCAATTTGAAGATTTGAAAATGTTAGGTCACTTTTCAAATCGCCTCATTTTCAAATCTTCAAATCAAAACTACATCAACCCTTCATCGGCCAAACTTAAGTAGCCGGCATCGGTAATAATTAAATGATCAAACACGCCCATGTCCAGCATCCTGCCGGCGGCGCTTATTTTTTTGGTGAGCTGGATATCTTCGTTACTGGGTTTCAGATTACCCGATGGGTGGTTATGCACCAGTATGAGCCCGCTGGCCTGGTATTGCAGGGCCGAGTAAAAAATGATCTTCGGGTCGCATACCGTAGCCGACAAACCTCCTTTACTGATCAGCTCCTTCCCTAATACTTTGTTGGAACGGCCTAATAGTATGATCCAGAATTCCTCGTGGTTCAGGTCCATCAAATGACGGCGCATAATATTGTAACCATCCCTGCTTGACGTGATCACCTCAATGGCACCCGATTCAAATTCGTTACGACGGCGGCCGATCTCCAGCGCTGCAATAATGGATATAGCTTTGGCTTCCCCTATCCCTTTAAACTTGGATAGTTCGGCTATGGAAGCCTTACCAAGCTTGTTCAGGTCGTTATCATAATGGTGCAGGATGCGCTTACTCAGTTCAACCGCGGTTTCGGTGCGGCTGCCCGAGCCGATAAGGATGGCG
>JGI24737J22298_10000412_pt1 | contig 14628 bp, 14 predicted proteins | sample KBSCornC3_FD_22298 | JGI IMG/M metagenome (IMG submission 22298) | reverse complement strand
TCGATTTCGTCACCACCCACACCTACGGCGTCGAGGGCGGGTTTCTCGACGAGCAAGGCAAGGACGACAACAAACTGTCGATGAACCCCGATTCAGTCGTCGGCGACGTGCGCCGCGTGCGCGAGCAGATCGGCAAGTCGAAATTCCCTAATCTGCCGCTCTATTTCACCGAGTGGAGCACCAGCTACAATCCGCGTGACCCAGTCCACGACAGCTACATCAGCGCCGCCTATATCCTCGAGAAGCTCAAGGGCAGCCGCGGCCTACTGCAGGGCATGAGCTACTGGACCTATTCGGACATTTTCTACGAGCCTGGTCCGCCCAACGGACCATTTCACGGTGGCTTTGGACTCATGACCGTTGATGGCGTGCGCAAGCCCGCCTGGTTTGCCTACAAGTATCTCAGCGCCCTCCAAGGCCGCGACGTTCCGACGGCCGATCCGCAGAGCTGGGCTGCGGCGGACGGCAAGCGCGCGGCGGCGATCGTCTGGGACTGGCGTTTGCCCGATCAGAAGATCAGCAACCGGCCCTATTACACAAAGCTTCACTCGTCGGTCGCAGCTTCGCCGGTCACGGTGCGCTTCTCGCATCTTCAGCCTGGGTCATACCGGCTCCAGATCCGCCGGACTGGCTTCCATAAGAATGACCCGCAGTCTGCGTGGATCGAGATGGGCAAGCCGGACCACCTGACTGCTGCCCAGACCGCCAAATTGAAGGCGCTGACGCGGGATCTACCGGAGAGGGATGCGACGGTGCGCGTCGCAGTGGCGGGAACCTATTCGCTGGCCCTGCCCATGAATACGCATGATGTCGTGCTTGCGACGATGGAGCGGGTGGGGAGATAAGACCGGGCCTGGCTCGGATCGCGCTGTTTTCTCCCGTTGTTTCGCTGTCTGTCAGGGCGGTGGTCTCGTCATTCCCCGAAGCGCCACACGAAGTCATTCCTGCTTTCGTTATCTTCCGGGCTGCGACGTCAGAGTTCGGCCAGGCCGCTCTCGAGCAGATTTCGAGTTTCGGAACCATCGGCGAGTATCCCCGGCCGATAAGCTGGTGCCCAGGAGAGGACTCGAACCTCCACGCCCTTGCGAGCGCCAGCACCTGAAGCTGGTGCGTCTACCAATTCCGCCACCTGGGCACAGGTGCTCATCAATGATGGTAGGGCGCGCCATGTGGAGGCCAGCGGTGGCCTTGTCAACCGCGTCGTCCGACCTCTGCCAACGCATTGAATTGCAACACATTCAGGCCCGATCGATGACCGGAAGCGAAGGCGGGGGCAAGCCGGCCTTCGCTCCCTTCGGCTGGCTTCAGGTCAGCGCTGGCTCACGCCGTGCTTCGCCGCTCGGCTCCGAAACGCCTTCGAGCGCTGTCTTCTCGCACTCCTCGCCAGTCTGGGCGATGTCAGCGAGCGAGACGATCCCCGTCAGGCGNTTGTCGCGGTTGAGGATCGGCAGCCGCCGGACCTGATTTTNGGCCATGCAGCGCGCAGCATCCTTAATGTCGTCGTCTTCGAAGCAATAATAGATCTTNTCGCTCATCACTTCGCGGACGGTAGTGGAGCTTGGGTCGCGGTCCTCGGCGACGGCCCGGATCGCAATGTCGCGATCGGTTACCATGCCGATCAGCCGGTCGTTTTCGCCGATCGGCAGCGCGCCGATATCCTCATCCTTCATCCGCCTGGCCGCGTCGCGGATCGACGAAGTTGGATCGATCAGCTGCGGGTCGCGGGTCATGATTTCCGAAATTCTCATGGAAGCCTCCGTGCGTCTCGATTCCGCTTCAAGAGACGCATTGGGCCAAAGCCCCGCGGACNCGTTCGTTCCGCTCGCTGCGCAGGCGGAACGACGGATTGCGCCTCGCNTCGCGTGCCTTGTCAATCGGGGTTCCTCGCCGCTACTGCGCCACCCCATGATCGGACGCTCAGAAGAGCTCGTCACCGTTTTCGGCGGCGACGGTTTCATCGGCCGCTACGTTTGCGAGCTCCTGCTGCGGAGCGGGGTTCGCGTGCGCGTCGCCTCGCGCGACCCGCGCAATTCCTATTTCATCCAGCCGCTCGGACAGGTGGGGCAGTTCGGCTTCGTCCAGGCCGACATCACCGATGCCCAAAGCGTNGCCCGCGCGCTCGACGGCGCGAACCGGGCAATAAACCTCGTCGGCGCGTTCAAGAAGATGCAGGCGGTCCACGTCGACGGCGCGAAAAATATCGCCGAAGCGGCGAAGGAGGCTGGCGCGAAGGCGCTGGTCCACATCTCGGCGATCGGCGCCGATCCTGGTTCACCGTCAAATTACGGCCGCACCAAGGGCGAAGGCGAAGGAGCCATCCGCAAGGCTTTCCCTGAGGCGACGATCATTCGGCCGTCCCTCGCGTTCGGGCCGGAAGACGATCTCACAAACCGCTTCGCTGGCCTGGCGCAGCTGCCGTTTCTTCCGGTTGTTGCGGCGAAACGGAAATTCCAGCCGGTCTATGTCCGCGATCTCGCCAAGGCGATCGCAATGGCCGCACTCGACCCCCAGAGTTTCGCCGGACCGATCTATGAAATCGGCGGACCGCAGGTCCTGAGCATGGTCGAGCTTCACCAGGCGATCATTGCGATCACCGGCCAGAAGCCGGAACTCGTGCCGATGCCTGACCTGTTCGGGAATTTCCTGTCCTGGTTTGGGTGGCTGCCCGGGGCTCCGCTCACCCGCGACCAGTGGCAGATGCTCCAGCGCGACAATGTGGTTTCAGGCGAGCTGCCGGGACTGGAAGCGTTCGGGATCAAGCCGACGCCGCTTGCAGCGGTTGCCTATGAATGGCTCGGCCGCTTCCGCGGCAACCGCTTCGCTGGCCGGCGAATTCATTTGACCGCGACCAACTGAGCGGCTGACTTCCCGCAATGCCAATCCTCTTGATCGCGATCATCCTCGGCATCGTCGAGGGCGTCACCGAATTCCTGCCTGTCTCCTCGACCGGCCACCTGATCCTCGCCACCGAACTCCTCGGCTTCGACGCCGAGAAATGGACGGCGTTCAACGTGATCATCCAGCTGGGCGCGATCCTCGCCATCGTCGTGCTCTATTGGCGCACCTTCTGGGCGGTGCTCGAGGGGATGCTGAAGGGCAATGCCGTCTCCTGGCGCTTTGTCCGCAACATCCTGATCGGCTTCTTGCCGTCGGCAATTCTCGGCTTCCTGCTGATCAACAAGGTCGAGGCCCTGCTCGGCAACGCCTATGTGGTCGCAGTCGCCTTCATCCTCGGCGGCATCGCAATCCTCGTCATCGAACGGATGGTGAAGCAGACGCCGGTGGTCGGAGTCGCCGAGATGCCGCTGAAAACCGTAATCGGCGTTGGCCTGATCCAATGCCTGTCGATGGTCCCCGGCGTCAGCCGCTCGGGCGCGACGATCATGGGTGGCCTCAGCCTCGGCGTGGACCGTCGCACGGCCGCCGAGTTCAGCTTCTTCCTTGCCATCCCGACGATGATGGGCGCGACCACGCTGGAGCTGGTCAAACACCGCGACACCCTCATGGCCGGAGCCAGCGGCGTCGGCTTCGGCGCCGTCGCGGTCGGCTTCGTTGTCAGCTTCATCGTCGCGATCGTCGTAGTGCGTGCCTTCGTTCATTACATTTCGCGCCACGGCTTCGCGCCCTTCGCCTGGTACCGCATCGCCGCCGGAATCGTCGCGCTCGCCTGGCTGACGATGCGCTGAGTTTAACTTGCACGGCATTGGTGCTACGCTGACATTTCAGTGACTTAAGTGGTGACCGCGATGCGCAAGAGCCTGATCCTTCTCCCGCTGCTATTCGTTGCAACTCCCGCTGCGGCACAGCCAGCCCCGCAGCTTCCACACCAGCTCACCGACCCAGCAAACGCGCAGAAGCTCACCAATGCGATGCAGGCGCTATCGGGCATATTCCTCAACATGAAGGTCGGCGAGGTTCAGGCCGCACTTGAGGGCCGGCAGGCGACTCCGGCCGAGCGGAACATGACGGTGCGCGACATGGCCCGGCGCGACGATCCCGATTTCGATCGCCACTTCCAGGAGCAGATGGCGAATGTCGGCCCAACCGTCCAGCGGAGCATGAGGGCGCTGAACCAGGCCCTTCCGGCAATGATGAAGGGCCTCACTGAGGCCGAGAAATCGCTCGACCGCGCCATCGCGAACCTGCCCGACCCGAGCTACCCGAAGCGCTAATTGTCATCCTGAACTCGTTTCAGCATCTTTTCCGGTAAGGGCTCCGTACGTCTCCACCAGGGATGCTAAAACAAGTTCAGCATGACGGGTTGTGACGCGTCGCCCAACCGCTAAAGCTGCCCGCCCATGTGGCAGCTCTTCCAGTTCCCGCTGTGCCCCTTTTCCCGCAAGGTCCGGCTCGTCCTCGCAGAGAAGGGCGTCGGCCATGAGCTTGTGCGCGAGAATCCATGGGAGAAGCGCGACGAGTTCATCGACCTGAACCCGGCGGGTGAGACCCCGGTGATGGTCGAGCCTGACCAGGGCGTCACGCTCATCGGCTCGCAACCGATCGTCGAATATTTCGACGAGACCGTCGATCGAATGCCGATGGTCCACGGCAATGCCGCGCTTCGCGCCGAGATCCGCCGGGTGACTGAATGGTTCGACATCAAGCTCTACCGTGAGGCGGTCGAGCCGCTGATGAACGAGCGGATGAGGAAACGCCTCGTCAACCGCGAACCGCCCGACACGCGCGTCCTGCGCGAGGCGATGCGCACCGCGTCCGAGCATCTCGACTATATCGATTACCTGCTCGACCATCGCCGGTGGCTCGCCGGGCCGGGCCTCAGCCTCGCCGACTTCACGGCCGCAGCGCATTTGAGCGTGATCGATTATCTCGGCGCGCTCGACTGGCGCGGGCACAAGCAGACTAAGGACTGGTACGCGGTAATGAAGTCGCGCCCAGGCTTCCGGCCGCTGCTAGGCGAGCGGATGGAGGTGATCGTTCCTCCCGGCCACTACGACAAAGTTGACTTCTAAGCCGGGATAAGCGCGCCGCGATATACCTGGTCTTCAAGCGTCCGTCCGGCGCCCAGCGCGACGCAGCTCATCGGATCGTCGGCGATGTGGACCGGCAGGCCCGTCGCGTCCTGGAGCACAGTGCTGAAGTCGCGCAGCAGCGACCCGCCGCCGGTCATGGTGATGCCCTGGTCGATGACGTCGGCGGCGATCTCGGGCTGCGTATGCTCAAGCGCGGTTCGTACTACCTCGACGATCTGGTTGACCGGTTCGCTGAGCGCATCGGCGACCTGCGACTGAGACAGTTCGATCTCGCCCGGCATCCCGCGACCGACATCGCGGCCGCGCACGAGGGTCGTCAGGCCCCTGCCGTCGCCCGGCCGAACGGCCGATCCGATCTCCAGCTTGACCCGTTCGGCCGTGCCCTCGCCGATCAGCAGGTTGAAGTTCCGCCGCACATAGGCGGCGATCGCTTCGTCCATCTTGTCGCCGCCGACGCGCGCCGAGCGGCACAGCGCCAGCCCCTGAAGCGAGATCACGCCGACTTCCGTCGTGCCGCCGCCAATGTCGACCACCATTGATCCGATCGGCTCGGCAACAGGCAATCCGGCGCCAATCGCCGCCGCCATTGGCTCCTCGATCAGCGAGACCTTGTCGGCGCCGGCGTTGGTCACCGCGTCGCGGATCGCGCGGCGCTCAACCGAAGTCGCGCCTGAGGGAATGCAGATCACGACCTCCGGCCCGCGCGAGAAGCGGCTCGGCCCGCCGTGCGCCTTGCGGATGAAATGCTTGATCATCTCCTCGGCGACTTCAAGGTCGGCGATCACGCCGGCGCGAAGCGGCCTGATGGTACGGATGTTTTGCGGAGTTTTGCCCATCATCAGCTTGGCATCGTCGCCCACNGCGCTCACCTTGCGAACGCCGTTCTCGATCTCCATCGCAACAACGGAAGGCTCACTGGTGATGATACCCTGACCGCTGACGTANACGACCGTGTTGGCCGTGCCNAGATCGATTGCGATGCCGCGCGACGAGAAGTTGAACAGACTGCGCACTGGGCTGGCCCCCCGGCCTTAAGAATCAGGATTTCAAAGGCTTAGGCCAAGTCCCGATTTGGGCCAGATGGTTAATGACGGTTAAGCGCGGACCGTTCGATTTGCGGGTTGAGCTGAGACCTCGGGTTACGCCCGCACCGCAGCAACCAGATAATTCAGCCGCACATCATCGCTGAGGTGCAGTCCGCGCGTCGGCGACCAGGCGATGCCCTCGACGTCGACAAACTTCAGCCCCGCATCGCTCAGCAGAACCTTCATTCGCTCGGGCGAAATGAATTTGTCGAAATCGTGCGTGCCTCTGGGAATCCGCCGCAGCCCTTCACCGACGGTGATGATCATGAGGCGTGACAGGGCCGTCTGGTTGGGTGTCGCCAGGACGAGCAGCCCGTCGGGTGCAAGTAGCTTCGCCAACGCGTTCACGAACGACGCCGGATCGGCGACATGCTCGATCACCTCCATGCAGGTAATGAGGTCGAACTGACCTTCGAGCTCCTGCACGTCGCCGGCACAGTAATCGACCTCCAGCCTCATCTTTGCGGCATGATCGCGCGCGACCTCGATCAGCTCCGGCGTCGCATCCAATCCCGTGACTTTCGCCCCAAGCCGCGCCAATGGTTCGGTCAGCAGCCCGGCACCGCAGCCGACGTCGAGCGCGGCCTTGCCCTCCAGCGGCGCCCGCACATGCTCGTCGCACTGCCAATGCTGGTCGATCTGGTCGCGGATATATTTGAGCCGCACCGGATTGAGCTTGTGCAGCATCGCCTCGGACCCGTTCGGATCCCACCAATCGCCGGCATGGGATGCAAACTGCCGAACCTCTTGCTCGACGATCGTAGTCTTCGTCATTGCGTCGCCTAATGCTCTCAAGGCTTGCAAAGGGGAAGGGAGCTGTGCCTTGGCGGCCGCGTGGATCATTTTCAGCTCAGGAACGGCGAACTCTATTGCGAGGACGTGCCGCTGGCCAAGATCGCAGCAGCGGTCGGCACCCCGATCTATGTCTATTCGACCGCGACCATGTGCCGCCACGTCAACGCGCTCAAGGAGGCGCTGGAGCCGCTTCCCGATCCGCTGATCGCTTATGCGGTGAAGGCGAATCCCAACAGCGCAGTCATCGCCACGCTCGCGAACTCCGGCCTCGGCGCCGACGTCGTCTCCGGCGGCGAGTACCGGCGCGCCAGGTCGGCCGGCGTTGCGGGTGACAAAATCGTCTTCTCAGGTGTCGGCAAGACCGAGGAGGAAATGCGGCTCGCGCTGGAGGGCGGGCTGTACCAGTTCAACCTAGAATCCTTGGACGAGGCCGAGATGCTCTCGGCTGTCGCGACTGCAATGGGCGTGACGGCTCCAGTCGCTTTCCGGATCAATCCCGATGTCGCGGCCGGCGGTCACGCGAAAATCACCACCGGTGCTGCCGAGAACAAGTTCGGGATTGCATTTCGCGAAGGGCCCGATGCCTACGCCCGCGCTGCTTCGCTCCCCGGCCTCTCCGTCCAAGGCGTCGCGGTCCATATCGGCAGCCAGCTCACCAGCCTCGAGCCCCTCGAGCGCGCCTTCACCCGCGTCGGAGAATTGATCGCCAAGCTTCGCGCCGCCGGGCACGATATCACCGTCGCCGACCTTGGCGGCGGTCTTGGCGTTCCTTATGACCCGACACTCCCGCCGCCGCCCAGCCCAGCCGATTATGGCGCGATGGTCCGCCGCGTCACCGACGGGTGGAACGCGCGCCTCCTGTTCGAGCCAGGCCGGCTGATCGTTGGCAATGCCGGCGTGTTGCTGTCGCGTGTCATCCGGGTAAAGCCCGGCGCGACCGACCCGTTCGTCATCGTCGACGCGGCGATGAATGACCTGATGCGCCCCGCGCTCTACGACGCCTGGCACCGTATCGAGGCGGTTCGCCCGACCAGTGAGCAGCGCACCGCGAACGTCGTTGGCCCCGTCTGCGAGACCGGCGATACCTTCGCGACAGGGCGCACCATGGACGAAGTGGTTGCCGGAGACCTGATCGTCTTCCGCACCGCCGGTGCCTATGCGGCCGCCATGTCGAGCACCTATAATTCACGACCGCTTACCCCTGAGGTGCTGGTCGACGGCGACCGCTGGGCGGTCGTACGACCGCGTGTCGATGTTGAGGCGCTGATTGCCGCCGACCGTATACCGGAATGGCTGAGCGGTTGCGCGGACGCCTCCAGCAGCTAAAGCCCCGCCGCAATGGCGCGCATCGTGATGAAATTCGGCGGCACCTCGATGGCGGGCATCGAGCGCATCCGCCATGTCGCCGAGCTGGTGAAGCGTGAGGCTGAGCGCGGCAATGACGTCGCCGTCGTCGTTTCCGCCATGGCCGGCGAGACCGACCGGCTCGTCCAGCTGTGCAAGGAAGCCGCGCCACTCTACGATCCGCGCGAATATGATGTGGTCGTCGCCAGCGGCGAACAAGTGACGGCTGGTCTCCTTGCGATCACCCTATCNGGAATGGGCCTCAATGCCCGCTCCTACATGGGTTGGCAGCTGCCGATCCGTGCTTCGGGTCACAGCTCGGCGCTGATCGACCATATCGAGGCCAACATTCTCGAAGACGTCTTCGCGAAGGGTGGGATCGCCGTCATTCCCGGCTTCCAGGGCGTCACCGCCGCAGGCGACCTCGCCACCCTGGGCCGCGGCGGCTCCGATACTTCCGCCGTAGCCCTCGCCGTCGCCGTGAAAGCCGATCGCTGCGACATCTACACCGACGTCGAGGGCGTCTTCACCACCGACCCGCGCATCGTCCCGCGCGCGAGGAAGCTCGTCGCCATCACTTACGAGGAGATGCTCGAGCTGGCGTCNGTCGGCGCCAAGGTCCTGCAGACCCGCTCGGTCGGCCTCGCAATGCGCTACGGAATGGCGCTGCAGGTCCTCTCGTCCTTCGAAGACAAGCCCGGAACGCTCATCGTCTCCGACGATCAAATCGAGGAGCTCAACATGGAACAGCAGCTCATCACGGGCATCGCCCATGACAAGAACGAGGCCCGAGTGACCTTGACCGGCCTGCCGGACAAGCCGGGCACGGTCGCGGCGATTTTCGCTCCGCTCGCAAAGGCCAACATCAATGTCGACATGATCGTCCAGAGCGGCGCCGGCAGCGGCCGTCTGAGCACGCTCACTTTCACTGTGCCGAGGGCCTCGCTCGCCCATGCGGTGGCCGAGCTCGAGCGTGCCAAAGGGGCGATCGGCTTCGAGAAAATCGAAACCAACACCGAAGTGGTGAAGATCAGCGCAGTGGGCATCGGCATGCGCTCCAACGCCGGAATCGCGGCGAAGATGTTCGAGACCCTCGCCGAGCGCGGGATCAACATCCTCACCATCTCGACCTCGGAGATCAAAGTCTCGGTGTTGATTGCTGAAGAATATACAGAGCTAGCCGTCCGAGTGCTGCACACCGCATTCGGTCTGGACGCCAATGAGGAGGCCGCGTGAGCGGCGAGGGCCTGATCGCCGAGCCGCGCGCAGTCCACGCCAGCGTCGGGCATGCACGTCTCAAGGAGCTGATGCACCGCGGCACCGAGTTCCTCGGCTGCGACGTCGCGATCATGGGCGGCGCGATGAGCTGGGTCTCCGAGCGCAGCCTCGTCTCCTCGATTTCCAACGCCGGCGGCTTCGGAGTCATTGCGTGCGGCGCAATGGGCCCGGAACTGCTCGACACCGAGATCGCCGAGACCAAGGGGCGCACCTCGCGTCCGTTCGGCGTCAACCTCATCACCATGCACCCGCAGCTCTCAGAGCTGATCGACATCTGCTCAAAGCATGCGATTGGCCATGTAGTGCTCGCCGGCGGACTTCCACCGACTGGTTCGATCGACCGGATCAAATCGACCGGTGCCAAGCTGGTCTGTTTCGCGCCCGCGCTTGCACTTGCGAAAAAGCTGATGCGCTCGGGCGCCGATGCTCTGGTCATTGAGGGGATGGAGGCCGGGGGCCATATCGGCCCGGTCTCAACGTCGGTGCTCGCGCAGGAGATCCTGCCCAACGTCAGCAAGGATATTCCGGTGTTCGTCGCCGGCGGCATCGGCCGCGGCGAGGCGATTGCCGCCTATCTCGAGATGGGTGCCGTTGGAGTTCAGCTCGGCACTCGGTTTGTCTGCGCGAACGAGAGCATCGCCCATCCGAACTTTAAGAAGGCGTTCATCCGCGCCTCGGCGCGCGACGCGATTCCGTCTGTCCAGATCGACCCGCGCCTGCCCGTCATTCCGGTCCGCGCGCTTAAGAATCAGGAAATGGTGAACTTCGCCGCCAAGCAGCGCGAGGTCGCTCAGAAGCTCGACGAAGGCGAGATCGAAATGGCCGAGGCCCAGCTACAGATCGAACATTATTGGGCAGGAGCGCTCCGCCGCGCGGTGATCGACGGCGACGTCGAAAGCGGTTCGGTGATGGCCGGGCAGTCGGTCGGAATGGTCAATCGCGAAGAGCCGGTTGCGGCGATCATTCAGGAGTTGGTCGACGAGGCCGCCGCCGCGCTGGAAAGCCGCGGCTAAGCCGCGCGCAGGCTAATTGTGCGCTCTGCCAGCGGATAAAGCAGGTCATTCTCGCGCTCGATCCTCGCGCCGAGCGCGGCGAACAGGATCGTTGCTTCCTCGCCGAACTGGCCGAACATCGAATCGATGATTGTCGGGCCCGACCAGCGGCGGACGAATTCTTCGAATTCCTCTGCGAGCGAGCCGGTCTCATGCGCGAAGAGATGCGCGCGCGCCGCCGCTTCGCAATCGCCGCTGCGCATCATCAACGGATAAAGGACTGTGTCCTCGTAGGCGAAGTGCACCCGCAGCAGAGCATTGAGCTTGCCGATCAGTCGAGCGATCTTAATCGCATCGAATTGGTCGCGGTATGAAGCGATACGCGAAAGGATCGCCGCGGCCATGTCTTCGGCGACGTCATGCTGCTGCCGCAAACTTTCAATTCTCGCTTCCACTCGTGCGCCCCACATGCGTGATGAATCCCGCTTTACTGAAGGAGCCGAGTAAACAGCGGCTGATCTGTTTGTTCAGTTTGGATCAAATTGCGTCATCGCCAAGTCGCGCCGGCCCTATGTGCGACGCCGGCGAGTTCCGCGCGTGACACGTCGCCGCTCCTTCTGTTAGCGCTCTGCCATGCCGCTTTCCGCAGCCACGTCCGCCCGCGAGATCCTGACTGGTCTCCACGCGATCATGGCGAAGCGCGGCTCGGCGCAAAACAAACTCGACCAGGTCGTCGACCTCATCGCCGCCAAAATGCAAAGCGACGTCTGCTCGATCTATCTGCTGCGCGACAATTTCCTCGAGCTGTTCGCTACCCACGGCTTGAGGAAAGAGGCGGTGCACATCACGCGCCTGCGCATGGGCGAGGGTCTTGTCGGTTCCATCGCAGCGGAAGGACGCATCCTCAACCTCGCGGAAGCCGCCGAGCACCCGGCGTTCTTGTACAAGCCTGAAACGGGCGAAGAGCGCTTCCACAGCTTTGCCGGAGTGCCGATTGTGCGGCTCGAAAGCCCAATCGGCGTGCTTGCCGTCCAGCATGCCGAGCCGCGGCGCTACGAGGACGTCGAGATCGAGGCGCTGCAGACCGTCGCGATGGTCCTGTCGGAAATGATTGGTGCTGCGCGGCTGGTCGACGGCGCACGCCGGAGCCGCCTCAGGAGCGCGGGGCCTCTGCGCCTTCCCGGCCTCAAACTCGTCTCCGGTATGGCCAAAGGGCAGGCCGTCTTCCACGAGCCGCGCNTCGTGGTCGAACATACGGTCGCCGAGGACGTCGAGGCCGAGCGCGAGCGAGTCTATTCGGCCTTCCGCAAGATGCGCGAGCAGATCGACAGCATAGCGCGCGATGCGGAGTTCGGCACGACNGGAGAGCATCAGGAGATCCTCGAGACCTACCGGATGTTCGCCTATGACGAGGGCTGGTCGCGGCGCATCAATGCGGCGATCGACAGCGGACTCACCGCCGAAGCCGCGATCGAGCGCGTCCAGCAGCGCACCCGAGCGCGAATGCAGGAGATCGATGATCCGCTGCTGCAGGAGCGGATGCACGACCTTGAAGATCTGTCGAACCGGCTGCTGCGAATCGTTTCCGGCCGGATCGGTACCGCCGCGCAGACGGGACTGACCCGCGATTCGGTGCTGATCGCGCGCAACCTAGGCCCCGCCGAGCTGCTCGAATATGACCGGCGCCGGTTGAAGGCCGTGGTGCTCGAAGAAGGTTCGCTCACTTCGCACATGACGATCGTCGCGCGGGCAATCGGAGTGCCGGTGCTCGGGCGTCTGCACGACATCCGCCACAGCGTCGAAGAGGGCGACACGATCCTCGTCGATGGCGACAATGGAAGCGTCATTATCCGGCCCGACCGGAAGCTGCTTGCCGGTTTCGAGCACCGCATGACGCTGAGTCAGCAGCGCCGTGCGGAGTTTGCTGCGGTCAAGAACCTGCCGGCCAAGACCGTCGACGGTGTCGAAGCGAGTGTAATGGTCAACGCCGGCCTCGCCGAAGATGCCCTTGCGCTGCCGATGAGCGGAGCAGAGGGCATCGGGCTGTTCCGCACCGAGTTCCAGTTCCTCGTTTCGGCGACGCTTCCTGGCCGCGACCGCCAGCTAAGGCTGTACACGAAGGTTCTGGAGGCAGCCGGCGACCGGCCGGTCGTCTTCCGCACGGTCGATATCGGCGGCGACAAGGCGCTGCCCTACCTTACCGACGATGCCGAGGAGCAGGCTGAAAACCCCGCCATGGGCTGGCGCGCGCTGCGACTGTCGCTCGACCGCTCGACGCTGATGAAGGCGCAGGCGCGGGCGCTGATCGAGGCTTCGGCCGGAAAAGTCCTCAAAGTGATGTTCCCGATGATCTCGGAGCCTTGGGAATATGAGGAAGCTCGTGCTTTGTTCGAAGAGCAGGTGGCGTGGGCGCGCAAAGGCCACCGCAAGCTGCCCAAGCACATCGAGTTCGGAGCGATGCTCGAAGTCCCGAGCCTGGCCGAGATGCTCGACCAACTTCTGCCGCGCGTCGATTTCATCTCGGTCGGCACCAACGATTTGACTCAGTTCCTTTTTGCCGCCGACCGGTCCGATCCGCGGCTCGCCGAGCGTTACGATTGGCTCAGTCCAGCAATCCTTCGCTTCCTCAAGCGAGTCATCGACCAGGCGAGCGCGGCCAACGTGCCGGTGCGCATCTGCGGCGAGATGGCGGGCCGTTCGCTCGAAGCGATGGCGCTTATCGGAATCGGCGCTGTGAATTTCTCGATCACGCCCGCCGGAGTGGGACCGTTGAAGGCGATGATCCGCTCGCTCGACGCATCCGCGATCCGCATCCGCATGGAGCAGTTGCTCGCCAAGCCGCCGCGGGACCTGCGCAAGACGCTCACTGAATGGGCGCGACGGCACAATGTCGTGATTAGTTAGCTGGCGGTTGACACCCGGCCCCCAGCCCTCAAACAAGGCATATGGCCAAGCGCGATCCTGATCCCGAGCCGTTGGACGAAGAACTAGTCGAGCAGGAGCCGTCGCCGGTCGGCGAGCAGCTCCGTCTGGCCCGCGAGGCAAAGAAACTCTCGCTCGAAGACGTTGCCGCGCAGACGCGGATCCCGCTGCGTCATCTCGCCAGCATTGAGACTGGCGATTGGGACAATCTTCCGGCGCCAACCTACACCATTGGCTTTGCCAAGAGCTATGCTTCGGCGGTTGGCCTCGACCGCAGCGAAGTCGGCAATCAGCTGCGCGAGGAAATGGGCGGACAGCGTTTTGCGACCAATACCTCGGACGTGTTCGAACCCGCGGACCCGCGGCGGACCATGCCCAAAGGGCTGGTGATCGGCGCGATCGTCGCGGTTGTCGTGCTGATCGCTTTGATGAGCTGGCTCAACAAGCGCTCGCTTGAGGAGCCCGAGGCCGGCACCAATGAAACCGCCACAACGACCGCCGCGCCGACCGTTCCAGCGCCGGCTCCACCGCCAGCGGCGCCGGCGGTCACGCAGGGTCCGGTCGTCCTGGCCGCTACTGCTCCTGTCTGGCTGCAGGTGAGCGATCGCGGTGCATCTATCTTTTCCGGAACGCTTCAGCCCGGCCAAACCTACGCCGTGCCAGCGAATGCCGTTGCGCCGGTGCTCAAGACCGGCAAGCCCGAAGCGTTGAAGATCACCGTCGGCAATGCCGTCGTTCCGCCGGTGGGCCCACCGGCGACCACCGTCTCGGACGTGAGCCTGCTTCCCGCCAACCTGTTGAAGAGCGGGCAGGCGGCGTCGCCTGCGCCCTCGCCGTCCCCGCCAACGACCGCTCCAGCGCCCCCGCGGAAGCCGCGCGTTCGCCGCTCGGCGCCGAGCGGTTCGACGCCGCCTGCGGCACCGGCGCAATCGGTGCCGACGACAAACACCGGAGAATAGGATTCATCGGCGCGAAAGCTGCCGCAGTTCACAGTCACGGATGCCTAAGCGTGGGGAAATGCTCGTGAAATCTAGCCTGATTACCGCTCTTGCGGCCGGCGCCGCCATGGCTCTCGTTTCGTCAGCGGCGGTCGCGCAGCGCCAGGCGCCGCCTACGCCCGAGCAGCGGATCGACCGGCTGGAACGGCAGGTCCAGCAGGTGCAGCGGCAAGTCTTTCCTAAGGGCCGCCCGGCAGACACGGCGGGATTTTCCGACGATCCG
>JGI24737J22298_10000411_pt1 | contig 14666 bp, 14 predicted proteins | sample KBSCornC3_FD_22298 | JGI IMG/M metagenome (IMG submission 22298) | reverse complement strand
TACGGCTATGGAAGCGTCAATCAGTTCAATAAAGTTATGCGGCAATATTTTGGTAGCTAAACCTACCGCAATACCTTCGGCTCCCTGTGCAAGCAGCAAGGGGAACTTTACCGGCAGGGTAATAGGCTCTTTATTACGGCCATCATAGCTGGCCTGCCAAACGGTGGTATCCGGGTTAAAAACAACATCGAGCGCAAATTTTGATAACCGCGCTTCAATATAACGCGGTGCCGCCGCCGAATCGCCGGTTACTGGGTCGCCCCAGTTTCCCTGGCAATCAATCAGCAGGTTTTTTTGACCAATCTGCACCATGGCATCACCAATAGAAGCGTCACCATGGGGGTGATATTTCATAGTGTTACCGATAACATTGGCGGCTTTGTTAAAACGCCCGTCGTCCATTTCCTTCAACGAATGCAGGATGCGGCGTTGTACGGGTTTTAAACCATCGTTGATATGGGGAACAGCCCGGTCGAGAATTACATAGGATGCATAATCAAGAAACCAATTTTCATATAACCCATCGAGTGAGGCAACGGTGTGTAGTTTTTCTTCATTAGGGTTTGGTGTATCGTTTTGATGCAGATCTTCACTCATTATTCAATAAAAACTTTTGGATTGGTAAAGATACGGATTATGTACTGATGTGCAGATGAAGTGAAGTACATTTTAATGTCTTGTTAGTATTGATTTATAACAAAATTGTTACGTTTGGATAGACTTGCAACAATTACAAATCACAAGCGTAAAAATTATTAATGCAACAAATAATTGATTGATATTGTCGTTAAAGCATAACGGTTATTTGGATGCGAGAGGGTGTTGATTAATTAATTTGTTTATATATTTACCTATGGTGCTTTACCCGGGTTTTTTCCTGGCTGCCCCTTAAATGAAAACTATTTTGAAGTTAAACCGGCCCTTATTGCTTATGGCTTTATTATTGCTGTGCTTTACAAAAAGCATAGCTCAGATAAGTCCAAGGCCGTTATATGCCCAAAACAACAAGAAACATACAACTGCGAAGGTTAAGCCTGGCTACTCAAAGCTCAAAACAGCAGGTACAGATCAGTTTAAAGAATTTACCAAGCTTTTGGCCCAGGCCAATGTAATTTATACCCCACCCAGGGGGTTTAAAGAGATTCCCGCTCCCAATGATGAGGATTTTTCATTTGATTATGCGTTGCAGTTGCCGGGGCAGGATTTTGAAGTATGGTTCCAGGTAAAATCCCAGAAACAGAATTATACCAGTTATGAGCAGGGGCAATATGATATTGACCGGGAAACCGAAAATCCCGATTCGATATATATAAATATGAGCAGGGCGCACGCCATAGCCTTTACCGGCGAAAGGGATAACTTTATGCGGAGCATACCGGTTAACGTTTTAAATAGATATAAAGCTGATGCCGGTAAGTCATACCTGTTAAATCTGCTCGATTTGCCTGCTACCAAGCATTATAAATACGCGCTGCTTATCGCATTACAGCGTAACCATACCGGCACCATTATGGCTGTTTGTTTTACTAATGATAAAGGCCCCGAGTTTTTTAAAAATGTAGACAGGGCAAGTAATTGCTTGAAGTTTAAGCCATAGAGGATGTCAGCATGAGATAAAATTCCCCTATTGATGGGCATTACTATATCAAGAGGGGGATCACACACCCTCTCTTTTTTATAGGGATTCCCAATCCCCCAATGTTAATAAGTTGATATTTGCTCTCCGTTAATTCAGGCGGGAAGTTTTATTTTTGCAGTTAGGCGTATTTTACGCTGTTTAATTTTCTACTTTATATACATGGCAGAACCAGTTAATTATAGTGAAGATAGTATCCGCTCCCTCGATTGGAAGGAGCACATCCGTTTACGCCCGGGTATGTATATTGGTAAACTGGGCGATGGCTCTGCTTATGACGATGGTGTATACGTACTGCTTAAAGAGATCATTGATAACTCGATAGACGAGTTTGTAATGGGATCGGGCCGTACCATTGAAGTGAACATGAGCGACCATAAGGTATCGGTGCGCGATTATGGCCGCGGTATCCCTTTGGGTAAAGTGATCGACTGTGTATCCAAAATAAATACAGGCGGTAAATACGATAGCAAGGCCTTTCAAAAATCGGTAGGTTTAAATGGGGTGGGTACCAAAGCGGTTAACGCGCTTTCCAACTCCTTTACGGTACAATCATACCGCGATGGCCGTACTAAACTGGCCGAGTTTGCCAAAGGCGAACTGATTCGTGATGAGAGCGAAAAAGATACCACCCAGCGTAATGGCACCGCTATCAATTTTATACCCGACGACACCATTTTCAGGCATTACCGGTTTATCCCGGAGTTTGTAGAAAGTATGATCTGGAACTACGTGTTCCTGAATGCAGGTCTTACCATCAACTTTAACAATCAAAAGTATTTTTCGGAGCGCGGCCTTTATGACCTGCTCACCCGCAATACCGATGCTGAAACTTTACGGTATCCAATTATCCACCTTAAAGGCGAAGACATTGAGATAGCCATGACCCACGGCCAGCAATACGGAGAAGAATATTACTCATTTGTTAACGGTCAAAATACTACCCAGGGCGGTACGCACCAGGCGGCCTTCCGCGAGGCGGTAGTAAAAACCGTGCGCGAGTTTTATAAAAAAGAGTTTGATGCATCAGACATCAGAGCTTCAATTGTTGCCGCTATCGCCATAAAGGTGCAGGAGCCGGTGTTTGAATCGCAAACCAAAACTAAGTTGGGCTCGCAAAATATTGGTCCGGAAGGTCCGTCTGTGCGCGGCTTTATTAACGATTTTGTTAAAAAGGAACTTGATAATTATCTGCATAAAAACACAGAAGCGGCTGATGGCTTGCTAAAAAGAATCCTGCAATCAGAAAGGGAGCGTAAGGATATTGCAGGTATAAAAAAACTGGCCAACGAGCGTGCAAAAAAAGCATCATTGCATAACCGCAAACTGCGCGATTGCAAAGTACATTTTGACGATACACACGAACGTAAACAGGATACCACGTTGTTCATTACCGAGGGTGATTCGGCCAGTGGATCGATCACCAAATCGCGCGATGTGATGACCCAGGCTGTGTTTAGCCTGAAAGGTAAGCCGCTCAACTGTTTTGGTTTAACCAAAAAAGTGGTGTACGAAAACGAAGAATTTAACCTGCTGCAACACGCTTTAAATATCGAAGACGGCCTTGATGCTTTACGTTACAATAATATTGTGATAGCTACAGATGCCGATGTGGATGGAATGCACATTCGCCTGTTGTTAATGACCTTTTTCCTGCAGTTTTTTCCCGACCTGGTGAAGGCCGGTCACGTTTCGATTCTGCAAACGCCGTTATTCCGTGTGCGTAATAAAAAGGAAACCATTTATTGCTACAGCGATGAGGAACGCCGCAACGCGATTGCCAAATTGGGCAACAAACCCGAGATCACGCGCTTTAAAGGTTTAGGTGAAATTTCGCCCGATGAATTTGGTTTGTTTATTGGTAAAGATATGCGCCTCGACCCGGTAATATTAAGGGATGCCAACGTAAAGGCGCTCCTCGAATATTTTATGGGCAAAAATACTCCAGCCCGTCAAATGCATATCGTCAATAACCTGCGGGTTGAAAAGGATGATGAAACTATCAACCCAACAATAGCTAAAGAAACTGAAGCTGAGGAAGAGTTGCCAGTGGCTGTATAAACCTTGATTTGCCTGATTAGGGGATTTTCCTGAGTTGTGTAACTTAAGAAAATCCCCTAATTTGTTTCAAGCCAGTGGTCAGTGTTTTCACCATACCGCACGATGTGGGATACGATTGCAATAATTGAAATAGCCGTAAAGTGGTGCGGTGATAACATATACCACTAGCTCAATTTTTTGTAATGCCCTAATTTTTTGTTTTGATTATGTGCTTTTTATTTAAAGAAGCCGTCGGAGTTGATATTATAGGCGAGGATTTTAATCGAACCATCTTTTTCTTTTACAAGCCTGATCGATTCAACCGCTTTATATTTGCTGTGTTTGGTGTTGTATGCAAAAACATATTCTGCAGATGGGTTAGTCCCCACAACCCTGCGTGTTTCCCATTTGTTTACCGTTGTTGAGTCAAGGTCGCCAAGTTTGTTTTCTGTTGCGGTGTATAACTCAAGTAATTTATCCTTGGTTGTAACCGCCCAAAACTGATTACTGTAAAGCTTAAAGGTGTCGTTGTACTTTTTAGCTTTTATAAGCTCAAAAAGTTTATTCGTTACTTTTTCACCGTCTTTTTTATCCTCTTCCCTGTTTATATAAGTATTGTTAAAGCTGCATCCATTTAAAGTAATGACAGTTGTAAATAAAATTAAGCAGCGAAATTTAAGTGATTTAATAAATTGCATGAGCGTGAGTGAGTTTAGATAATGGAATAAATGTAAATAAATCTTTTCAAAATTTTAATCCTGTTAAAATTTGCTTATCTTGTTTCCCCCGATTTTTTAACAAGGGTCGATAATATATGATAAGTCACGAAATTAAAATAGCCTTTGACGAATATGAGTCGCCGGCCGATCTTGATAAAGCCGACAGGCAGCTGTGCCTTGAAGCACAGAAAGCGTTAAAGAATTCCCATTCTCCATATTCCAAATTCCGTGTTGGGGCTGCACTTCGTTTGCAAAGCGGTAAAATTATTTACGGCAGTAACCAGGAAAATGTAGCCTATCCATCGGGTTTATGTGCCGAGCGGGTGGCATTGTTTAACTGGGGAGCCAATCACCCTGATGATCCTATCGAGGCTATGGCGGTAACTGCACACTCAGATGATTTTCCTATTGTAAAACCAATTACCTCATGCGGATCCTGTTTACAGGTATTAGCTGAATGCGAAAAGCAGCAAAATCAATCAATAAAAATTATATTGCATGCCGAAGATGGACCGGTTTGGATCATCAAAGGCATTGAAAACCAATTGCCGTTTTTATTTTTTGAAGAACGCATAGCTACCCCATAATGAAACTAAAATTGTTTTTACTCTTCATCGGCCTCGCACTTAGCGCCGGTGTATTGGCCCAGCAGGGTTTCCCGTTTGATAATGAGATCAGGGCATTTAAACACCAGGATAGCCTGAGCTTTCCAAAACCAGGTGGTATTTTATTTATCGGCAGTTCATCTATCCGTAAGTGGACAGATCTCGAGCAGCGGTATGCCGGTATGCCTATTATAAGGAGGGGAGTAGGCGGTTGCGAATTATGGCAGATAGCAGATTATTACACGCCTTACATCCTGTTCCCATACAAGCCACGCAAAATTTTTGTTTATGCCGGCGAAAACGATATAGCGGCAGGTATATCGGCCCAGGCGGTTGCCGCTTCATTTGCAAAGCTGTGGGAACTAATCCATCAGAAATTGCCGGATGCCGAAGTGTATTTCATGTCGATTAAACCGAGTCCGGTGCGCGCTAAATATTATGATGTGGTTTATGCCGCGAATGAGCTGGTGAAAAGCTATCTGAAAGGTAAACCAAAAAGTTATTATGTCGACCTGGTTCCGGCTATTTACAAGCCGGGTACTACAGCCCCTGATTCAAGTTTGTTTAATAACGATTACCTGCACCTTAATAGCAAAGGTTATGATAAATGGCAAAAGGTACTTGATCCGCTGGTGAAATAAAATAAAAAAGGCCCCGCACCAACGGGGCCTTTACCTACTTACATATTAAACACTAAACTAAAACTTACTTATTTAAAAACGCTGTACACGTTTGTGATTTTCCAGCCGCTGCCGGTGTTGGTAACGGTTACATAGTTGCTACGGGTAAAAGTGCTGTATTTCATATCAACTTTTACTACGGCCAGGTCGTTGTTGCTTTCAACAATTGAGGTGCTGGTAACGCAGTCCTGCTCAGTATTTTTATTGGCTTTTAATAAGTCAACTACTTCGTTTTTGGTAAAACTTAATACTTTAGTACCGCGTAACATGCTGAATTTTGCCGATTGATCTACCACTTCGTTAAAGCCTTGTATTTTGCCGCGGGTCATGGCATCTATATAAGTGTTGATGGCGTAGTTTTTGGTTAAATTGTCGCCTTCTATTTTATCTGTTGCTTTTGCAGCAGTGCCTATTACTAATAAGGCTAAGCCAAGCATGATTGATTTTAAGGTTTTCATATTGTTGTTGTTTTTTAGGTTTTTAACTTTTAAATTGTTTTTATACTCATAAGACATCGCTACCATGCATTACGTTACAGCCTCTACAACTAAATATGACGATTTAACAAACATTTAACATTTTCGCATATTTTTTAGTGATGATGATAACAATATGCTATTAAATAATACTTATGGTTGATTTTAATACCATTATTTTACAGTTTGCCGAACAGGGCGAAAAAACCGGATGGACCTACATTGAAATTCCGGCAGATATAGCACAGGAAATGAAACCCGGAAATAAAAAATCATTTCGTGTAAAAGGTAAACTGGATGAGTATGAGGTGCGCGGCATGGCCCTAATGCCTATGGGCGAAGGGAATTTTATTATGGCTTTACGCCGCGAGATCTGTAAAGCCATCCACAAGCATCGCGGAGCCATGCTCCGGGTACGGCTTGAGCCCGATGATGATTTTAAATACATCGTTCCGGGTGACTTGCTGGAGTGCTTTGAATATGAACCTGAAGGCGGCGAGTTTTTCAATAGCTTGACCGGAAGCCACCGGGGATATTTTATAAAATGGATTGAGAGTGCCAAAACCGAAGTTACCCGCGCTAACCGTATAGCACAAACCGTTAACGCCATGGTGCGCCGTATGGATTACGGGCAAATGCTGCGGGCCCAAAAAAAAGCAAGGGAGTAACATGTGTAATGTATCAGTTGTAATAAATTTGATGATTAATAATTATTAATGGAAATCCCTTCATTTAAACTTAACGGTCGCATCTGGATAGAAATGGACGAGGAAAAAGTACTTGGCCATGGCCGGGTTGAGTTACTTGAGCGGATCCATGCCTCCGGCTCCATCAGGCAGGCCGCGCTGCAAATGAAAATGTCATACAAGCAGGCCTGGGATTTGGTGAACCACATGAACGATGGTTTTAAACAACCCCTCGTAATTTCAAAAAGAGGAGGAAAAGGAGGTGGAGTGGCTCTACTTACCCCATTTGGGCTGGAAATTATCGGGGAGTTTAAAGATCTGCAGCAAAAATTCTCTCAATTTTTAGAAAGCAATAGCAAAAAGTAAGAGTTTTTTCTGGGTTTAGTATTGAAAATTAAAAAACGGTATTCGTGATGGATTGATTTGTCGATCCTATTCTGCATTTTTGCGTTGTGTTTTTTAAAATATAACGAAATCGCTATATGATATAAGCGTTTTGCAGATCTACAGCAATCAACAAATAACTAACATCAGCCATGAAAAAATATACCCTTGTATTGTTTTTACTGATTGCCGGTTTAGCAACCCATGCCCAAACCGCAACTAAAGAGTCAGTAGTAAAAGTAACCGGAGAAGTAACAAATCCACTAACCATTGGCCCTGCCGAGTTGCAGCAATACAAGCAAACCACAGTTGCCCGTAAGGACAGGGACGGAAAAGTCCACATCTATTCGGGCGTAATTGTATCCGAAATACTGACTAAAGCAGGTGTTACCCTGGGCGCCGACTTACATGGTAAAAACCTTGTCAAATATCTTTTAGTTGAAGCCAGTGACGGTTACCAGGTACTTTTTGCTCTTGCCGAACTGGATAAAGGTTTTACCGACCGCGTGATCATTCTTGCTGATAAAATCGATGGTCAGCCCTTAGCCCCGGCTGATGGGCCGTTCCGAATCATTGTTCAGGATGAAATGAAGCCAGCACGTTGTATAAAACAGGTAACTGCTATGAAGGTGATGTTTGCGAAGTAGGCTGCAATTTAATCCTATTCCACCTCTTCCATCAGGGTATTGAACATCACAAATTTTTCGTTAAATTTTTCCTGGTGGGTAGCCTGGAATTTATGCAGGTGGTTCATGTAAAACTGCTGAAAATGCTCAATGCTATCAGCATTGTATTGAATACAGTAGGTAACTCCTTCGTTAGGCGAATCAATAACAGTCAGGATGCGGTACGAGCTGAAATGTCCGGTAGCCATGATAGCCGGGATATGGATGGTTTTGATATAGTTAAGCCATTCATCATGAATGGTTTCGTCAATTATTATGGTGTCGTTGTATACAATCATGTTGTAAAATTAGTTATTTAAGTTGATTGGGTGAATGGTTGATTTAGTGAGTAGTTGATTAGGTGACTGGTTGGCATACTCAGAACAGCAGCAATTTAGATAACCACTCGCCATTTAACCTAATCAACCACTTACCAACTTTAAGACGCATCCGGTTTATCGCCTCTTAAGAGCCTGAAGCGTTTACGGGCTTCGTTGATCCAGAGGCTGCCGGGATAATCGGTTATAATTTTCTGGTAATAGGTTTTGGCGATGGTTTTATCGTTCAACCTATTTTCGTAAATATCGCCCAACATAAATACAGCATCATCAGCCCACAGGTCGGCAGGATGTTCTTCAAGTATTTTTTTTAGCAGGGGTACTGCCCGGGCATAATCCTTCTGCTGGATCAGGATGCGCGATTTCGACATCATGATATCATCCTCTAAAGCATTATTTGGAAATTTTTTGCCAATACTATCCAATATCATTACTGCCTTTTCTGGATTTTGGGCAAAAATCTGCAAATCGGCCCGGGCGTACATTTTAAGTGCTGCCCCGCTGCTATCGGCAGCAAGATTATCCTGGATCAGCAACAATAGGTTAAGTGCATCGTTTGCTATTAATTGCGATGTAGCAACTTTCAGCACATCCAACTGTCCCTTTGCCCAGGTGAAATCTCCGGTATAATAAGCCATTTTAGCATTTCTGAATAAAGCATCCTGCCCGATGGCAGTAGCGGGGAAATCTTTCTCAACCTGGCTGTAAAGCAGGGTGGCTTCCCAGGGTTGGTTGTTAAGCAGGTAAATATCGCCTAAATCAAGCTTGCAATCGGCTAAAAGGTTTGGCCTGATAGCATTTAACCTGGTAGTTTCTTCCAATAATTTTTGGGCGCCCTTAAGTTTGTGAAGCTTAAAAGCTTGCAGATTGGCCAGCTTCTGCAAGGCAAAGGCGGTACTGCTGTTACGGCCAAATTCGGTGAGCAAGTCGTTATAGTCTTTTTCAAGTCCAAGCAAATCTTCGGGCAGGTATTTGCCCGATGTTACTTTCAGGTTTTTGGTGTTGATCAACTCAATCTTTGAGGGGATGTATAAGGACGATGTTTTCCCTTTGCTGATAATGTATTCATATCCGCGGATGGCTTCGTCATAAGCCTCATTGGCAATGAAGGTACGGCAGAGATCATAGATGCTGTTACCATCGTCATTTTGTCTGCGGCTCAGGGCCAGTGCCTGGTTAAGGGCCAGATCAAATTCCTTTTGCTGCAGGTACTGCCAGGTAAGCAGATCGGCATAAATGGTTTGCTGCGGATCTTTCTGAATGCGTCTCAGTAAAGCTGTTTTAAGCATATCATAATCAGCGCTACCCTCGTATACATTTGAAAAAGCATTCTCGGCCTGGTTTATAAAGTTGGGGTTTTGAGGTAAAAAGTTTAGGTATTCGTCGGTTAATGATATTTTGTCGCGCTTAAAACGGTAAAGGTTAATAAGCTCATAGGTAAACATGTTATCATTTTTGAGCAATTTCCGTCCTTGCTGAAAAATTTTGATCGCATAATCAATATTAGCGCTTTGGTAAAACTGGGATGCCAGGGCAGCTATTTCACCCTGGTCGGCCGGGAGGCTTTTGATCAGGTCGTCATAAATAGCGTCAGCTTTGGCCATATTGCCCCCCTGTGTATAAATGTTACCCAGCATTATAGCATACTGGTGGTCATCAGGATGGCGGCGGATCAGTTTTTTGGTGATGCTTTCGGCTTCATCAAATTTTTTAAGGTTGAGCAGTGTATTTATGTATACACTATAATAGTTCTCGTTGTTTTGCTTGTATAGCTTTTGATAAATTTCGAGCGCTTTTTGCGGTTCGCCGTTAGCATTGTATTGCCTGGCCAGCAGCAGTTCATTGTCCTGTGCAAGCAGCGTGCTGCTAAAGCAAAAAGCAAGAATAATAACAATATATAAAGCCCTCATCTGTTCAAAAATAATCAATTAATAGGATTGCTTAAGCCGGTTTGCCATATTATTTATATAACGGTATATAAGGGTAAAATTGTAGTGACATCTTGATAACATCGAACTTATTTATCTAATTTGAGTACGTGAATAAAATGGGGTATTTGTAGCTATGTTGAGCCGGGTCAGATTTTTTCTTATTGTGAGTTGCATTATCGTCTTCTTTTCCTGCAACAGGAGTAAAGTAAGGCAGATACCTATTATTGACTTTTTTAAAACACCCGAAAGGAGCTTTTACCGAATTTCGCCCGATGGTAAATATGTATCATACCTTAAGCCATTTAAAGATAAGCAAAACATATTTATACAGTCATTAGCCGATGGTAAGGAACGAATGGTTACTCAATTTGAGGACTATTCAATCAGAGGTGATTATTTCTGGACATACAATAACCAGCTTGTTTTTTCGCAGGATCTTATCGCTACTGATTCGGTTAAGATGTATGCTTTTGATGTGGCTACTAGTAAAAGCCGGATTATATTATCGTTCGGTAATGTGAGGATTGGCTTGGTTAACCGTAACCGTCAGCAGCCAGATATCATCACTATTAAGACCAATGAGCGTGATCCCGGCAATTTTGACGTTTATCGCCTTAATGTGAAAACCGGCGAAATGAAGACTTACCTGCTTAATCCGGGGAATATTACTGAATGGTTTGCAGATGCCGACGGCAGGATCAGGCTTGAGAGGGCATCAGACGGGGTTAACGAAACCATCTTATTCCGCCCCGATGAGGATAAGCCCTTTAAGCCTATAATCGAAAATAATTTTAAGAATGCAGTAAGGCCTATAGCATTTACAGGTATAAAAAATTATTTCTATGCGCTATCAAACGTAAACCGCGATAAGATGGCCCTGGTTGAGATTAATGCGGAAGATGGTAAAGAAGAGCGAACAATTTTTAGTTGCAGCAAAGCGGATATCACCAGTTTTGAATATTCAAAAAATAAACACCGGATAGAGCTTACCAGCTGGGACGAATCAATGCCGCGTAAGCACTTCCTTGCTCCTGATGTTGAGCAGATGTACCAAACCATTCAGCAACAGCTTAAGGGTAATGAGATCAGGGTGGTTGACCGCGACAGCTCTGAGAATAAATTTATCCTCAACACTTATACCGACCGCAATCCCGGTTCGTATTATCTTTTTGAAAAAAGTACCGGCAAGTTAACCAAGCTAAGCGATCTTAACTCAAGCCTCGTTCCGGCAGAGTTATGTGCCATGAAACCTATATCGTATCATGCACGTGACGGCTTGTTGATAAATGGTTATTTAACCCTGCCCAGGGGCGATAAAAGTGAAAATTACCCAGTAGTAGTTATGCCGCATGATGGCCCGTGGGGGCGCGACACCTGGGGATATGACGACCAGGTACAGTTTTTGGCCAACCGTGGTTATGCCGTATTCCAGGTTAACTACCGGGGCTCAACAGGTTATGGCAAAGCTTTTCGAAGTGCGGGATATAAACAGGTAGGCGGCAAAATTCAGGATGATATTACCGATGGGGTACACTGGCTTATCGATACCAAAGTTGCAAACCCTAAAAAGATTTCCATTTTTGGCGGTCGTTTTGGGGGCTTTTCGGCACTTTACGGCGTGTCATTCCATCCTGAACTATACAGTTGTGCTGTAGTACAATATGGGCTTATTAACTTTTTTACCTATATTAAAGACGCACCACCATTTGTTAAGCCTTATTTAAAAATGACCTACGAAATGGTTGGCAATCCCGAAACAGATGCCGACCAGTTAAGAGCGATATCGCCGGTGTTTCATACCGATAAAATTAAGGTTCCTTTAATTATATTCCAGGGGGCCAAAGATCAGCGGGCCAATATCAGTGAGCTTAACCAGTTTGTGCGTGAGTTGCGCAAACGGAACGTAGATGTAAAATATTTTTTAAAACCCAATGAACGTGCATATTTCAGGAGCGAACATAACCGTATGGAGATGTATGCCGAAATAGAGAAGTTTTTGGATAAGAATATGCGGGTTAAACCATAATCCGATATGGCATTACAGAAAAACGCTTACCGGCAAAACTTTACGCTGATCACCATTTTCCTGGTGTTCATTTCCATAACTTTTGTGGTAGCCCTGTTTATATCTTATAACCTCACCGCCAAGTATGTTGAAAATGAGTTTTCCTCAAAAAAGGTTGAGGTACTGGAACAAACCATTAAGCCGTATTATGAATTTTTTCAGAATAAGATCCCTGAAATAACCTCCTACCAGGGTTTTCTTGATTCGGCATCGGCAGGTAAATATGCGGCCTCTGTTTTTCATGATTATAATTTTGTGCGCCGCGTTATCTTTTATGATGCCCTCATTGGCGGCAAAACTACGATGACCGTGCGCAAAAATAATTTGAACATAGCTGCTAAGGCGGTTTATCAGTATTGGCACGTTAATGACAAGGTGTACGGGGCCGAGCAGCGGAGAACAGTCAATGAAGATGATTTCAGAGAGATGGCTATTAAATTAAGTAATTATATAGCCTTTTCAGATACATCACGCGTATCAAGTCAGGATGAACTTTTTAAAGCATTTTGGGATGTGAAACCCGACAAGATCAGTTATACCAATGTTCTCAGGCGCGAGGATGTACGTATTTATCGTGACATGCAAATGCTCGGTAACAGCAAAGGGGCTTCATACAAGCAAAACATGATGACCTTTTACCTCGACCCGTACCTGATCAAGGTGAAAAATACGCATCCCGAGCTGTACGAAAATGTATCTATTCAACCCGTAGTATATGACCCTATTGACAGTGAGGGCGATAAACTGATAACCGAGGTGTCATTACCAGTAGCTTTTTCTGATTATAAGCTGTTCTTTAGTTCGGCACAGGGTTATTTAACCGCCGAAATTAACCGCCGCTTTATGCCTATCGGAGCTATCGTATTATTAATGACCCTGTTTTTAATGCTAATAGGCTGGCTTATATACCGTAACCTGAACGTGAATATGAAGCTGTTCAAGCTTCAGTATGATTTTATCAACAACTTTACCCACGAGTTTAAAACACCGGTAAGTGTAATTAAAATAGCAGGGTCAAATTTACGTGGCGATGGCGAACTTACCGAAAGGCAACGCCGCCATTACGGTAAGATACTGGACGAGGAAGCCGATAAGCTGAATGAGTTGATGAACAAGCTGCTTTCATTTACACAGATTGAAAATAAATCCATTACGCTAAAGGAGGAAGAAATTGATATAGAGAACTTTATTAGCCGGTATATTGATACCTTTAAAATAAAGTACGCTGATTTTAATATTAAATTTAAAATCAACAGGGTTGAAACTTTTTATACCGATCCGGTATTATTAGGAAGTGTTTTTCAAAATCTTATTGAAAATGCATACAAGTATTCTCACCCTCAGCAAAAGGAGTTGTTCATCAATATTTCACAGGAAAAACGCAATATTGTGTTTTCGTTTGCTGACAAGGGAATAGGAATACCAAAAAATGAACTGAATAACGTTTTTAAGAAGTTTTACAGAATAGAAAACCAATACAATCAAAACGGGAGCGTTGGCCTTGGCTTGGCATTTTGTAAAGAACTGGTTAATTTTATGAACGGTGATATAACCGTTCACAGTAAGGTTAACGAAGGTTCGGAATTTATAGTTACGCTTCCATACGAAAATTAAGATATGAACAAAGAAATTAAAATTGCGCTGGTTGAAGATGACGAGAACCTGCGTTTCCTGGTTTCAGAGCGTTTGCAATCAGAAGGGTACAAAGTACTGGAAGCCGGTAATGGCAATGAAGCTGAAACCATGATATTGGCGGAGCAGCCTGATATTGTACTGTTAGACTGGATGCTGCCTGGCAAACCGGGCTCGGAAGTTTGCGGCAATATCCGCGAAAAAGGATTCGATAAACTCATCATCATGATGACCGCTAAGGCGCAGGATGTTGACAAGATAGAAGCCTATAACTTTGGGGTATCTGACTATATCACCAAACCCTACAACATGGACGTATTGGTGGCGCTGATTGAGAACAAAATCAAGTTTTCTCTTAATAGCGAAAAACCAGAATCGTACCGTTTTGCCAACATGGAACACCTGCCCAACACGCACCTCCTTATCCGTGATGGAAGGAAGATAGAGCTGACCATCCTCGAAAACAGGATCCTGCTTTATTTTCTCAAAAACAAAAACAAGGTTATCAACCGTGAAGAGCTGATGATGGAAGTTTGGGGCTACAACGCCGATGTAAATACCCGCACCCTTGACATGCACATCGTTCGCTTGCGTAAAAAGATTGAAACCAATGCCGATTCGCCACAGTACCTGCAAACTGTAAGGGGAATAGGGTATAAGTTTGTTTATAATCAGTAGTTTCAGTTTGCAGCTTTAAGTGGGCTGTTTGTAGGTCTGTAATCAGAAGTTCCGCATTATATAACCAAGACTTGCGAAGTTTCTAAAACTTCGCAAGTCTTCAAGCCGACAACTTTCTTAAATAGTCTTCT
>JGI24737J22298_10000409_pt1 | contig 14680 bp, 11 predicted proteins | sample KBSCornC3_FD_22298 | JGI IMG/M metagenome (IMG submission 22298) | reverse complement strand
CCCGCCTGTAGCGGCGGGAGTATGGGAAATCTAACCGATACTTGCCGCGAAAGGCGCCCACCTTCCAACGCCTCCCCGGCGAAGGCCGGGGCCCAGCGGCGATGGCCGTGGTTAGGCGGGTAGGCCCTCGCAATGTGCGCGAAACTAGGCCCCGGCCTTCGCCGGGGAAGCGTAATTTATGACAAGGCGCGAAAGAACACCCATGCGAGGGTTAGCGAACCTGAAAGCGAAAACTACTTCCCGCCGCCGAGGCGATCGACCTTTTGCCCCTTGGTGCTGGTGAAGACGAACCCCGACAAGCCGGCCTTGGCCATCTGATTGACGAAGGCTTGCGCCTCGTCCTCGGACTTGAACGGTCCGGTCAGGACGCGGTTGGTGGCGCGCAGCGGCGTCGACCATCCCTGGCGGTTGCGGAACAGATCGGGCGCCTTGGCCTTGAGCCCGTTCCAGGCCTTTTCCAGCGCCGCCTGGTTGGCACCGCCAGCTACCTGCACCCAGACGCGCGCGGAATCGCCTTTGGTCGCTGCGTCAGCCTTGGCGCCCTTGGCGTCGGCGGTCTCGCATTTGGCCGACGCCTTGCCTTTCGCGCCCGATTTGCCGCGCCTGGCGGCGACCTGATCGGACCGGCCGCGCGTTCCAGCTTTGCCCCTGGCCGGCGGCAATGGGCAGCCATTCTTGTCGAGCGCCACTTCTTCGGTCTTCGCGTCGCGCGCGGCCTTGGCGTCCGCTGTCTCGCACCTGACGGCCGCCTTCCCTCTCAGCGTCGCCCTGCCGCGCGTCGTGGCCCTGCCCTTGGCCGGCGGCGGACATCCGTTGTCGTCGAGCGCGGCATTGTCGGCCTTGGCATCGTCAGCCTTGGCATCGCGGCCGCCCTTCGCGGCCGCGACCTCGCATTTGGCGGTCGATTTGCCCTTCGCCGTCGCGCGCCCGCGCGTCGTCGCCTTGCCCTTCCTCAGCGGAGGGCATGCGGCCTCGTCCGACGCGGCGGCATCATCCTTCGCCGCGTTGGCGTCGGCGAGCGGCTTGCCGTTGCGCCCCTTGGCGGGCTTGCTATCGCGCGCGTCCGCGGTTTCTTCACCCGAAGTCTTGCGCGTCGTCGATCTGGGCTCGGGCAGCCTGGCGGCGGGCTTGGGTTGCTCCACCTTCGCCTTGGCCTCGGGCGTGGCTTCGACCGGTTTGGGCGCCGGCGGCGGTGGAGGAGGAGCCGCGCGCGTCGGGAGCGGCGCGACGCCGAGTTCCGAGCCCGGCACCGAGATTCCGGCGATGATCCTGGCGAGCACCGTGTCCTCGCTGACGCGCGAGGTCGCGGTCGGCGCCGGGCTGATCCCAGCCTCCGCCGCGGTCGGGCGATCGGCTACGCCGCTGGCGGTGTTCGTGGCGCTGAAGCCCGGCGCCGGCGCTGGCGCCGCTGCGACCACCACGGGTGCTGGCAACGGCGCTGGAGGCGGAGCCGCAACGGTCGCCGGCGTGGGAGCAGGAGTTGGCTTGGGAGACTCCGCGACCTTAACCGGCGACGGCAAAGGAGTTGACGCCGGAGTCAGACCGGTCGCAGGTTTCGGCACGGGAATCGGCGCGGCATAGGTAACGCGCGGTGACGGCTGGGGCGCGGACGTCGGTGCCGCTCCCGGCGTCGCTGAGGATGGCGGGTTCATCGCCACTTCGACCGGCGGCGCGGGCTTGGCCGCCGGTACCGCTGGCGCGAGATATTCGTACTTCTTGCGCTTCTTCTTCTTGCCGGTGTCCTCCGGAACGGCTGGGCGCGGGCGAGGTTGCTCCACCACCGCGACGACCTTGGGCGCGGTCGGATCGGGCCCGAGTCGCGGCAGCGCCGGGATCATCCGCGCGTCGGCGACGCGTTCGGGCGTCGCACGCAACTCGCCGAAATTGACCGCAAAGGCGCGATCGGCGGCCGACAGCATCGGCAGCCGGTCGAAGAACGGGGCCAGCCCAGCGCCAAGGCCCGGCGACATCATCGAATTGGCGATTTTCTGCGCGCTTTCACGGTCGCCGCTCATCGCCAGAATGAACGCGCGGTCGCGCCACGCCGCGCGATCGCTCTTGCGAAGCAGGGCATCGAGCAGATCGAGCGCTTCCTTCTTGCGCCCCGAAATCCCCATCGACAGCGCATAACGCCGCGTTATCTCGTCATCGGCTCCCGTCCGCAGCGCCAGGCGGTAGTCCCGCTGCGCGCGTTCCTGTTCGCCGATCAGATCATAAGCGAGGCCACGATCGCCGGCATATTTTCTGGGATCGAGCCCGCGCGCCTCGGCTTCCTGGAATAGGCGCAGTGCTTCGCCGGGGCGCTCGGCACGCACCAGCAAGCTGCCGAGTCCGGCCTTCACTCGCGGATTGAGCGGATCGAGTTTTTCGGCGCGGCCGAAAAATCCCGCCGCCGCGGTGTTGTCGCCCATCTTGAGCGTCAGTTCGCCGGCGGTGACGAGCGCTTCGATGTCGAGCGGATTGGCCGCGAGCAGCCGCATGTCGGCGGCCAACGCGTCGGCATCGCGATTTTCATCGGCGGTCTGGGCAAAGCCCTGTCCGCCGCTCATTGCTATAACAACTGCGGCTAGGCCGAGAGCACGTCGGAACATCATATTGGATGTCAGCCTAAACCGATCGGCGGCTGAACGGGAAATGACCTTGGGTTTCACGGGCGGCAGGGCGGGGCGCGGCGACGATGAACGCAGCCGGCGCCCCGCAAATCGGCTTACTGGTTGTTCTGACGGTGCAGGAAGCGCGGGATATCGAGCGAATCCTTGCTCTCGCTCTCGTCCGCTTCGGAGCGCGAGCCGCCGCGCGCGACACTCTGCATCCGCTCGAACAGTGTACCGCCCAGCTTCATCCGCGGCGCCGGCGGTGCTTCCGCCTCGTCACCGGTGGAGATGGCCGGAGCCTCTTCGGCGCTTTCGCCCGGCGACAGCCAACCCGGCGTCTCCTTGGCTTCAGCCTCGGCGGCCGCAGGTGCTTCATATTCGGCAGGAACGGCCACATCGTCGACCGCGACCTCGCTGCCCAACACCAGCTCGTCGGCGTCGGCTTCCGGCGCGGCGGTGTCCGCAGCCTCGACCGGAGTCTCGAGATCCAGCGGCTCCGCGTCGGCTTCAGATGCTGCCTTCGCTTCGGGCGCTGGCTCCGCTGCAGCCGCCGGAATCACCGATTCCGCCTTGCGGCCGAAACTGAACGCGCGGGTCGCGGGCTCCGCCGCAGCGGCAGCCACGGCGGCGCTGTCGGCCTCGATCCCGGTGGCGACGACCGACACGCGGATCTTGCCTTCCAGGTCGGGGTTGAACGCCGAACCCCAGATGATGTTGGCGTCTTCGTCGACCAGTTCGCGGATATGATTGGCCGCTTCGTCGACTTCGAGCAGGCGCATATCCTCGCCGCCGGTGATCGAGACGATGACGCCCTTGGCGCCCTTCATGCTGACGCCGTCGAGCAGCGGATTTGCGATCGCCTTGGACGCGGCTTCGATGGCACGATTGTCGCCCTCGGCCTCGCCGGTGCCCATCATCGCCTTGCCCATCTCCTGCATCACCGAACGGACGTCGGCGAAGTCGAGGTTGATCAGGCCCGGCATGACCATCAGGTCGGTGATCCCGCGCACGCCCTGCTGCAGCACTTCGTCGGCCATTTCGAAGGCCTGTTTGAACGTGGTGTTGGCGTTGGCGACCAGGAACAGATTCTGGTTCGGGATGACGATCAGCGTATCGACGTACTTCTGCAGTTCCTCGATACCGGCTTCGGCCGCCTTGGCGCGGCGGTTGCCCTCGAACGCGAACGGCTTGGTCACCACGCCGACGGTCAGGATGCCCATGTCGCGCGCCGCCTTGGCGATGACCGGAGCGGCACCCGTACCAGTGCCGCCGCCCATGCCGGCGGCGATGAAGCACATATGCGCGCCTTCCAGCGTCTTGGCGACGCTGTCGATCGCTTCCTCCGCCGCGGCGCGTCCGATTTCCGGCCGCGCCCCCGCGCCGAGACCCTGTGTGATCCGCACGCCGAGCTGGATCTTCTGTCCCGCCTGGCTCTGCTTGAGCGCCTGCGCATCGGTGTTCGCCACGAGGAAGTCGACGCCTTGCACGTCGTTCTTCATCATGTTGGCGATGGCGTTGCCCCCTGCACCGCCGACCCCGATCACCGCGATGCGCGGAGTCAGTTCGTCTACATCCGGAGGAAGAAATTCAACCATTACGCGTTCTCCGACATGCTCCGCCCCCCGGAACACCTTATGCCCACAACTTCTTGCACCATCGCCCACTTACTATCCACTACAAATGGGGGTCGATGACGCATTTCTTTAATAATTCGCCCGAGCCGTTCTGATCAGGCGACGGAAGATCGATATCGGCGACGGACGGTGCACCATCTGATGCTCGCCCGATGCCAATGACCTGAGGTCGATCGGGTCGGTCGCGGCATGGTGGACCAGCCCCGCCAGGGTCGCGAACGCGGGTCCCGAATGCGCGTCGGGCAGGCCGGCAAGCCCGCGCGGCCGCCCGACCCGAACCGACCGGCCGAGCGCGGATTGCGCATAATCGGCGATACCCTTGAGCTCGGCACCGCCGCCGGTCAGCACGACCTGACGCCCGACATTGCCGTCAAACTTCATCGCGGTCAGCGCCTTGCCGATCTCTCCCATCAGCAGTTCGAGCCGCTGGCGGATCACCGCGATCAGCTGCGCCTTGGTGATGCGCGGCCCCTCGCCCGCGCCGTCGTCGCTCAGCGGTGCGATCTCGAGCATCTCGTGATTGTCGCGCGGCGTCGCATTGGCGCAGCCGTGGAAGCACTTCATCCGCTCGGCCTGGGCACGGCTGGCGCCGAAGGTCGAGGCGATGTCGTCGGTGATATCGCTGGCGCCCATCGGCACGGTGACCAGGCCGACCAGCATGCCGCCGGCGAACAGCGACACGTTGGTGATCCCGGCGCCCATCTCGACCAGCGCGGTGCCCAATTCGCGTTCCTCGGCGCTCAGGCAGGCGAGCCCGGTTGCAACCGGCGCGGCGATGATCGACTTCACCTCCAAATGCGACTTGGCGACGCACAGGCCGATATTTCGTACCGGCGATCCGTCGGCGGCGACGACATGGATATGGACGCCCATCCGGTCGGCATGGAGGCCGAGCGGATTCTTGACCCCGGTAATGCCGTCCAGCGTGTAGAGCGCGGGCTGAGCGTGGAGCACCATGCGGCCCGCGGGATCGATCGATTCCCGCCCGGCGCGCAGCAGCGCGTCGATATCGGTCTGTTCGATCCGGTGCCCGCCCATCTCGAACTCGATCGAGGCGACATCGCTGACCAACCCGCCGGCGGAAAAACCGACCCAGACATTCTCGATATTGGTCTGGGCGATACGCTCAGCCTGTTCGACCGCTTCGCGCACCGCGACTTCGGTCGCCGCCATATCGGCGATGCAGCCGCGCCGCACGCCGCGGCTTTCGCGCTGACCGGTGCCGAGCACGATCAGCTCGCCGCCGCTGCCTTTCTGCGCGATCATCGCCGATACCTTGGACGACCCGATGTCGAGTGCTGTGATCAGCCCCTCCGGCGGTGTCTTGGCCATAACTCTATTCCCCCACTCAAACCTGGTCGCGCGATGCCGCGCGATCCGTCGACGCCGGCGCCGGCGTCGACATATTGCCCTTCGAACTCGTCGGAACCCCAATCCGACTCGATCCGTCGGGCTTGCGCGCCACCATTCGATCCGGGTCACGCATGTCGAACTTTAACCATCCTTTACCCAAAAGTCGAAGCGTACCATCCCTCTCCGCAAACAACCGGAGCGCCCGGGCAGCCTCATCGCTTCCCTCGGGCAGCGACAAAGTCTCTCCGGTGTCGAACAACAGGTCCCAGCGGCGGTTGCCGACCCAGGTCGCGGCACGCACCTTGGGTTTGAGCGCGGGCGCGGTCGTCATCAGCGTCTGATAGGCCGGCTCCTGGCGATCGGCGCCGGGGCCGATCACCAGCGGCAAATCGGGCATCGCGTCCGCCGACACCGGCTCCAGATAGACTCCGTCGCGATCGATCAGGCTCAGCGTCCCCTGATTCTGCCATACCGCCGCCGGCGTGCGCTCGACGATCCGGATCAGCAAGGTGTCGGGTAGGCGCCGCGAGACATGGGCATCCTGCACCCAGCCATATTGCAGCAACTTGTCGCGGATCTGGTTGAGGTCGACCAGCGGCATGGCGCGCGATTTCTGTTCGAGCGCGACGGCATAGACCGTCATCTGGTCCATCCGCTTGACGCCGCGAATCTCGATCTGCTCGACCCGGAAGCCGGCATTGCCCGCCTGTTCGGCGACCGCCGTGCCGACCGCGCCGGGAATGCCGAAGATTTGCGCGACGACCAGCGCCGCACCGACTGCGAGCGCGAAGATCGACCAGGTCGCGATGCGCTGCAACGTGTGCTGGCTGATCGGCAGCCAATCGAGAATACGGTCGACGATCGAGGGCTTCTTCTGCTTGCGCTTGGCCGAGGGCCGGCGTGCGGTGGGCCTCCCGTTCTTGAGGGGGGCACGGCTCATGCCAGCGCCTCGTCGATGATCATCTGCACCAGCGCCGGATAGGAGATGCCGAGATGTCTCGCCTGTTCGGGCACCAGGCTCAAGGGGGTCATGCCGGGCTGGGTGTTGACCTCGAGCAGGAACAATCCGTCCTCGCCGCGCTCATCGTCCCAACGGAAGTCCGAACGCGACGCGCCTCTGCAGCCGAGCAGATGGTGCGCCTCGAGCGCGAGCCGCTTGCACGCCTCGGTGATCGCGTCGGGAATCTGAGCCGGGAAAACATGCTCGGTCATGCCGTCGGTATATTTGGCGTCGTAATCGTACCAGCCCGATTTGGGCTTGAGCTCGGTCACGCCGAGCGCGCGGCCGCCCAGGATCGCGGTGGTCAGCTCGCGGCCGCGGACATAGGGCTCGGCGAGCAGCTCCTCGAATTCCTGCCACGGGCCGGCGACGTCGCGGCCGATCGGATTACCGTAATTGCCGTCGTCGGTGACGATCGCGACGCCGACCGACGAGCCTTCGTTGACCGGTTTCAGCACATAGGGCCGCTTGAGCGGATCGCCCTCGAATACTTCTGCCGACTTGACGATCCGTCCGCCGGGCATGGGAATGCCGTGCGGAACCAAAGCCTGTTTGGTCAGCACCTTGTCGATCGCGATGACCGAGGTGACCATGCCCGAATGGGTGTATTTGAGGCCCATCAAGTCGAGCATGCCCTGGACCGAGCCATCCTCGCCGGGCGTGCCGTGGAGCGCGTTGAACACGATGTCGGGCTTCGCTTCGGTAAGTTTCGTCGCGACGTCGCGACCCATGTCGATCCGCGTCACGCGATGGCCGAGCGACTCCAGCGCCTCGGCGATGCCCTTGCCCGACATCAGCGACACTTCGCGCTCGGCCGACCAGCCACCCATCAGGACCGCGACGTGGAGAGTCACTTCGCCACCCCCACCCGCTGAATTTCCCATTCCAGCATCACGCCCGACTTCGCCTTCACCTTCTTGCGCACCTCTTCGCCCAACCCCTCGATGTCCGCGCTCGTCGCGTCACCCAGGTTGAGCAGGAAATTGCAATGCTTCTCCGACACTTGCGCGCCGCCCTTGCGAAGGCCTCGACACCCCGCCTGATCGACCAATTGCCAGGCCTTATGGCCTTCGGGATTCTTGAAGGTCGAGCCCCCGGTGCGGCTGCGCAGCGGCTGCGATTCCTCGCGTGCAGCGGCGATGCGGTCCATTTCGGCCTGGATAGCGGAGGGTTCATCGATGTGGCCACGGAACGTCGCGCCGATCACAATCGCACCCTCGGGCAACTCGCTGTGGCGATAGGTGTAGCCAAGATCTTCGAGACCGAGGATTTTACGCTGGCCAGTGCGCAAAACCACCTCGCAGACATTTAGCACGTCGCGAACCTCTCGGCCGTAAGCACCACCGTTCATCCGAACAAAGCCACCGACCGTTCCCGGTATCGAACGCATGAATTCCAAGCCACCGATCCCGGCATCGCGCGCGTTCGACGAGACGAGGATCCCGCTCGCGCCACCGCCACACCGCAGTGTTGTCGCATCGAGGCGCTCAACCTTGGCGAAAGTCTTGCCCAGCCGCACCACGACACCGGGCACACCGCCGTCGCGGACGATCAGGTTAGAGCCCAGGCCGAGCCCCATCACCGGCACCGAGGGATCGAGCGCGGAGAGGAAAGCGGCGAGGTCTTCGACATCGGCCGGCTCGAACAGATACTCAGCCGCGCCGCCGCTCTTAAACCACACCAGCGGCGCCAGTGGCGCACCGTGGGTCAGTTTCCCACGGACCGGAGGCAAAGCGTAGCAGACCGTCACCGCGCCGCCTCGATCCCGTCGGCGAGACCCGCCGCCCATTTGGTGATGTCGCCCGCGCCCAGGCACACGATCATGTCGCCCGGCTGGACGACGCCCGCGAGTTCGCTCGCCANNTCTTCCGCCGAACCGATCGTCGCCGCCGCGCGGTGACCGCGGCGCTTCAAGCCATCGACCAACGCCTGCGCGTCGACGCCCTCGATCGGCTGCTCGCCCGCGGCATAAACCGGCGTGACATAGACCATGTCGGCGTCGTTGAACGCCTGCTGGAAGTCCTCCATCAGATTGCCGAGGCGGGTGTAGCGATGCGGCTGCACCACCGCGATGACGCGGTTGGCGACGCCCTCGCGCGCCGCCGACAGCACCGCGCGGATCTCGACCGGATGGTGGCCGTAATCGTCGATCACCACCGCACCATTAACCTCGCCGACCTTGGTGAAGCGGCGCTTGACCCCGCCGAACTTGGCGAAGCCCTGCTGGATCGTCGCGTCGTCGACGCCGAGTTCGAGCGCGACGCCGATCGCCGACAGCGCGTTCTGGACATTGTGGCGACCCGGCATTGGCAATTCGATATTCTCGATCGAGCGTGTCGTCCCGTCGCGCTGGCGGATGATCGCCTCGAACCGGTTGCCGCCGGGGATCGGAGTCACATTGACGCCGCGAATGTCCGCCTGGGTCGAGAAGCCGTAGGTGACGATGCGGCGGTCGCGCACGCGCGGCAGCACCGCCTGCACTTCGGGGTGATCGAGGCACAAGAAGGCCGCGCCATAGAAAGGCACATTCTCGATGAACTGGACGAACGCGTCCTTGATCGCGTCAAAGCTGCCATAATGGTCGAGATGTTCGGGATCGATATTGGTGACGACCGCAAGCGTGCCGTCTAGCCGCAGGAAACTGCCGTCGCTCTCATCGGCCTCGACCACCATCCACTCGCTGTCGCCGAGGCGTGCGTTCGAACCGTAGCTGTTGATGATGCCGCCGTTGATCACGGTGGGATCGATCCCGCCGGCGTCGAGCAACGCCGCGACCATCGAGGTCGTGGTGGTCTTGCCGTGCGTCCCCGCCACCGCGACGGTCGATTTTAGACGCATCAATTCGGCGAGCATCTCGGCGCGGCGCACCACCGGAATGCGGCGCTCGAGCGCGCACTCGACTTCGGGATTCGCGCGCTTGATCGCTGTCGAGACGACGACGACCGCGGCGTCGCCGAGATTCTCCGCGGCATGGCCGATCTTCACCTCGATGCCCTTGTCGCGCAGCCCTTGCACGACATAGCCCTCGGACACATCCGACCCCTGCACCTTGTAACCGAGATTGTGCATCACCTCGGCGATGCCGGACATGCCGATCCCGCCGATGCCGACGAAGTGGATGGCGCCGATATCGGTCTTGAGCCCGGTCATGCGAATGCTGCTGCCTCTCCGCCGGGGGTGGCGGTTTGAACTTTGCCGACGGGGATGTCGGCGGGAGGATGATCGAGTCCCTCAACCAGATCGGCGAGGTCGCGTGCCGCGTTGGGATGGCCGCACGATTTGGCGCGCGCCGCGGCGTTCTGCAGCGCGGCGGGGTCGAGCCCGAGCTTCTGCATCTGCTTGGCGAGTTCGACAGGGGTGAACTGGCTCTGCGGGATCGTCCGCGCACCGCCCGCTTCCGAAATCTCGCGCGCATTCTCGGTCTGGTGATCGTCGGTCGCGCTCGGCAGTGGCACCAGGATCGCCGGGCGTCCCGCCGCCGTCAGTTCGGCGATGGTCGACGCGCCCGCGCGCGCGATCACCAGATGCGCCCAGGCAAGATGTTCGGGCAGATCGGGCAGATAGGTGGCGAGATCGGCGGCAATCGACAGCTCCGCATATTTCGCCCGCGCCTTCTCGATATCCTCGACCCGCGCCTGGTGGGTGACCTGAAGCCGGCGACGGAAATTGACCGGGAGCATCGACAGCCCGTCGGGCACGACGCTGCTCAGGATGCTCGCGCCCTGGCTGCCGCCGGTGACGAGCACGCGGAAGATGCTGTCTTCCTCGATCAGCGGATAAGGCTTGTCGCGCAGCGCCAGCACGTCCTCGCGCACCGGATTGCCGGTCAGGTGCGCCTTGCCGCGATATTTGTCGGCGAGCCGGTCGACCTTGGCATAGGACGTGGCAATGGCATCGACCCGCCCCGCCACCAGCCGGTTGACCCGGCCGAGCACGGCATTCTGCTCGTGCACCGCGGTCGGCACCTTCTGGTTGAACCCGGCGAGCAGCGCCGGCAACGCCGGATAGCCGCCAAAGCCGATCACCGCGGCCGGTTTGATCTTCTCGAACAGGTCGATCGCCAGCCGGCGCCCTTCGAGCATCGCACGGCCGGCGCGGTACCAGCCGATCGGCCCGCCCTGCATGCGGCCGGCGGGCAGTACGTGCGTCTCGATCCCGTCGAACAGGCCCGGAAAGCGCACGCCGCGCTCATCGCTGATCAAATCGACCTTGTGTCCGCGTTTCTTCAACTCGGCGGCCAGCGCCGCGGCCGGCACCATGTGCCCACCGGTCCCGCCTGCGGCCAGAACGAATTGCCGCACTCTCGTCATTCGCCGCTCCATTTAACGACATAGGGTGAGCGGCTCACAAACGGGTTCCGGCGCGTAAACGCAAGCAGCAACCCCATGCCGATCGACAGCGCGATCATCGACGAACCGCCATAGCTGATGAACGGCATCGTCATACCCTTGGACGGCGCCAGCCCGGTATTCACCGCCATCGAGATCAGCGCCTGTAATCCGAACTGGATAGCGAGGCCGGACGCCGCCAACACACGGAATTCTTCCTGTTCATCCAGCAGCTTGACGAACACGCGTACGACGATCGCGAGGAAGATCACCGCCACGATCGCGCAGGAAACCAGTCCGAATTCCTCGCCGATCACCGAGAAGACATAATCGGTATGCGCTTCGGGCAAACGGAACTTCATCTGTCCCCCGCCGGGACCGGTGCCGAACCATCCGCCCGCGGTCAGCGTCGCACGCGCGGCATTGACCTGGAAATGATCGGCGGCGTCGGTCGAATCCGGGAACAGGAAGGCGTCGATGCGCGTGCGCGCGGTCGAATAGAAGAGATAGGCCGAGATCACGCCGGCGAACGCCGCGCCGAACAATAGCCCGATCGTCCGCGCGGAAATGCCCGAGATCAACAACAACGCGAGCCACACCGAACAGAACACCACCGTCTGACCGAAATCGGGCTGCAGCATCAGCAGCGCCGCAATCACCGCGGTGAGACCGCCGGTCAGCGCAGCAAGCACGCCGCCCGACAATCCCTGTTCCTTGTTCTTGAGCGACAGCAACCAGGCGACCGCGACGATGAAGCACGGCTTGAGGAATTCGGACGGCTGGAATTGCGCGACGCCGACGCCGAGCCAACGCCGTGCACCGTTTACCTGGACGCCGATCAGCGGCACCAGCATCAGCATGACCAGAAAGCCCGCGCAGCCGATAAGCGCCATCCGCCGCGCGCTTTCGGTCGGCAGCATCGATACGATGACCAGCACCGGCAGCGACACCGCGACCCACATCACCTGACGCCAGAAATAATAAAGCGCGGGCATGTGGTGGGTGGCGTCCGAATAACGCTGCGCCGACGCCGGAGACGCCGCGGCAACCGCGACCAGCCCGATCGCCATCAGGAACAGCGTCAGGATCAGCAGCACCCAGTCGATGTCCCAGAACCACGCGCCAAGCGGCGAGCGGTCCGACCGGCCGCCGCGCCGCGCGACCCGGGTCAGGAATCCTTCCTTGGCGGGCCGCGAATTCATGCCAGCGACTCGACCAATCCGCGGAAAGTGTCGCCGCGATCCTCGTAATCGCGAAACTGGTCGAACGACGCGCACGCCGGCGACAGCAAGACGGTCTCACCCGGCTTGGCGGCGGCGCGGCATAGCGCGACCGCATGCGCAAGCGTTTCGGCATAGACGGCCGGCATGTCGTTCTCGAGCAGATCGACGAACATCGGCCCCGCTTCGCCGATCGTATAAGCGGCGCGGACATGGCCGAACGAGGGGCGGCAGGCGTCGAGATCCCTGGTCTTGGCCTGGCCGCCGAGAATCCAGTGGATCCCGTCGAATGCCGCCAGCGCTGGCGCGGTCGAGTCGGGATTGGTCGCCTTGCTGTCGTTGACATAGGCAACGCCGTCGACCGTGCCGACACGCTCCATGCGGTGCGGCAGGCCCTTGAAGCTTTCCAGCCCGGCGTCGATCGCCGACTCCGCTACGCCGAGTGCCTGGCAGGCAGTGATCGCGGCGAGCGCGTTCTGCGCATTGTGCGGCCCCTGCAGCGACGGCCAGCGCGACTGATCCATGCACACGCCCGGGGCGATTTTGAACAGATGCTCTCCTCGCGCCGACAGCGACCGTGCGATCTTCGCCGATGCATCGTCGCCTATCCCGATCACCGCGTCGTGATCCTTTGACTGCATCGCGAACAGCCGCGCCTTCGCGGCGGCATAGGCTTCGAACCCGTCATAACGGTCGAGATGGTCAGGCGTGATGTTGAGCAGGACCGCGACATCGCAATCGAGCGTGGAGGTCAGGTCGATCTGGTAGCTCGATAGTTCGAGCACATAGACGCCGCCAACCGGCAGCGGCTCCTCGCCGAGGATCGGCAGGCCGATATTGCCGCCGAGACGGGCGGGAATACCGGCGGTCTCCAGGATGTGGTGGATCAGCGCGGTGGTGGTCGATTTGCCGTTGGTGCCGGTGATGCCGACGACACGGTGCGACGGCAGATAGTCGCGCGCCTGGGCGAACAACTCGATATCGCCAATCACGGGCACGCCTGCCGCGCGCGCCTTGGCTGCGATCGGATGGCGGTTGAGCGGCACCCCTGGCGACACGACGACGCCGGCGAAGCCGGTCAGGTCGGTTTCTACCGGATCGGAAAAATCCGCCGATGCGTTATTCTGCGCGAACACTACCCAGCTGCCGGGCGGGTCGTTCTCAGCGCCGAACTGCGCCTTAACCGAATGCAGCCGATCTTCGTTTGAGTCCCACGCTGTCACGCGCGCCCCGCTCGCGAGCAGTGCGTTGAGCGTCGCCGCCCCCGACCGTGCGAGTCCGAGCACCGCATAGCGTTCGCCGCGCCAGGACGGACTGGTGATCACCGCAGCTTCAGCGTCGCCAGACCGGCCAGCGCCAGCACCAAAGCCACGATCCAGAAACGGATCACGACGGTCGATTCCGGCCAGCCAAGTTGTTCGAAATGGTGGTGGATCGGCGCCATCCGGAACACGCGCTTGCCGGTGCGCTTGTAGACGAACACCTGGATGATCACGCTCATCGCCTCGACCACGAACAGCCCGCCAATGATGCCGAGCACGATCTCGTGGTGCACGGTGACCGCGATTGCGCCGAGCGCACCGCCCAAAGCGAGGCTGCCGGTATCGCCCATGAATACCGCCGCCGGCGGCGCGTTGAACCACAGGAAAGCGAGCCCCGCCCCGATCATCGCGCCGCAGAAGATCGCGAGATCGCCGACGCGCGGGATATGCGGGATGCCGAGATAATCGGCGAATTTCGCGTTACCCGCGAGATAGACGATCAGCATGAACGCGACGCTGGCGATGATCACCGGCATCGTCGCAAGCCCGTCGAGCCCGTCGGTCAGGTTCACCGCATTACCGAACGCGACGATCGTGAATGCGGCGAAGACCACGTAGAACCAGCCGAGATCGATCACCACCGAATTGAAGAACGGCAGATAAAGGTGCGTGCCGTTGGCGGTATTGGTGTGGATGATGATCGCGCTGGCAATGCCGGCAATGGCGAATTCGCCGAGCAGGCGCACCCTGCCCGAGACGCCTGCAGTGCTTGCTTTTCGCACCTTGTCGTAATCGTCGAGGAATCCGATCGTGCCGAATCCCAGGGTCACGAACAGGCACGCCCAGACATAGGGATTGGTCAGGTCCATCCAGATCAGGATCGAGATCGTCATGCTGGTTAGGATCATCAGCCCGCCCATGGTCGGCGTGCCGCGCTTGGCGAGGTGTGTTTGCGGACCGTCGGCGCGGATCGGCTGCCCCTTGCCCTGGCGGACGCGCAGCCAGCCGATGAAGCGCGGTCCGATGATCAGGCCGATCAGCAATGCGGTCGCCACCGCCGCACCCGAGCGGAAGGTCTGGTAGCGGACCAGGTTGAGAACGTGCGGGAAACCCAGCGCCTGGGCGATCCAATACAGCATTATAGTTTCCCGCTGGCGAGCGCTGCGACCACCGCAGCCAACCCGACCCCGTTCGAACCCTTGATGAGAACCGCGTCGCCCGCTTCGAGTGTCGCCATCAGGCGGTCGCGCGCGGCGGCGGCGTCGGGCACATGGACGATTTCGACCTGG
>JGI24737J22298_10000394_pt1 | contig 14876 bp, 15 predicted proteins | sample KBSCornC3_FD_22298 | JGI IMG/M metagenome (IMG submission 22298) | reverse complement strand
GTTCTTCCGGCGTAGCTATTTTATAGTTTATATTGTTAAACAATGAGTATGGCGGCGTAGCCTGGATAGTAAATTTAATATTTGAACCCTGTGTGGGGAAGATAGGCGCGTCAACAGAGTTACGGGTAAGCTCCTGGGTTATCTTGATGTTATACGAGGTACCGTTAGTGAACAGGTAATTACTATAATTGTCAAGATTGTAATGGTCAAGGTTAAGTGAATAGTTTAACTGGAAATAGTTATCAGGCCATTTTAAACGTTTACCCAATGTAACCCCAATACCATTAATACGCAACTTATTATAGTAAGGACTTGATTTTGGATAGTACTGACCAGTTGAGCTTCCCTGCGTATAAGCCGACAATGCGAAGTAGATTGGCTTCTTACCGCCTAACCATGGCTCGGAGAATGTGAAAGAGAAGTTTTGATAAGTACGACCGCTTGATTGTCCCCTTAAGCTCAGTTTCTGACCATCGCCTTTTGGCAGCGGCTTGTAAGCTTTAAGATGGAAGATATTACGGATAGAGAAGTTATTAAAGGTTAAACCCAATGTACCTACCAACTGGCCGCCACCAAAACCACCCGAAAGCTCGATCTGGTCTGAAGGTTTTTCAACTACGTTGTAAACCAAGTCAACAGTACCATCCTGCGGATTGATGTTGGTTGGTTTAGGTTCGGTTTTTTGCTCGTCAAAGTTGCCCAACTGGCCAATTTCACGCGCACTGCGAATTAGTAACTCTTTGTTGAATTTTTGACCGGGCTTAGTCTGGATCTCACGCATTACCACTTTATCGTTGGTAACGTCGTTACCTTTTAACATAACGCGGTTAATAGTATACTGAGGGCCTTCATAAATCCTCACATCAACATCTACAGTATCGTTATAAACCCTTGTTTGTACCGGATCGGCATTAAAGGTTAGATAACCGTCATTAAGATATAACGACGAAATATCATCATTGCCCGGAGTTGGGCCGCTTAAACGTTTGTTCAGCTCGTCTTCGCTAAACACATCGCCTTTTTTAACATGAAGGATCCTGTTTAACAGGTCGGTATTATATTTGGCATTGCCCGAAAACCTAACATTGCCAAAGTAATATTTAGGGCCTTCGTATACCTTAAGTTTTACATTTACGGTTTCATCGTCATGCTTCCACACAGAATCACTCAGGATCTCGGCATCACGATATCCCCTGGCCTGCATTTTTTCAACCAGGTTTTGTTTATCTTCTTCGTATTTATCCTGTTTAAATTTCTTTGAACCAAACAGGTTATACCATTTACGTTTACGGGTTTTACTTAAAAAACCACGCAGGGTTCCGGTGCTAAATGCCTTGTTGCCTTCAAAAATAACATCGTTTATTTTAACCTTGGTCTTTTTATCGATGGCAACATCCAGTATAACGCTGTTAACATCACCCTGGTCTTTACGCTGGGTAATGGTAACGGTAGTGTTTAAGAAACCTTTTTCGTTAAAATGCTTTTTAATAATAGCTGTTGTTGTGCTGATTAGGTTTTCATTTACGATCTTGCCTACACGGTCGTTCAATTTTTTCTGAACATCCTCAATCTCACCTTTACGAATACCTGTTAAGTGCATACGTGATAAACGCGGACGCTCCAATACGGCAATCTCCAGGTAAATCGTATCCATATTAATTTTGGTAATGTTCAATTGAACATCATCAAATAAACCCTGTTGATATAAGGTTTTAATTACCTCGGCATTACGCTCGCCCGGCAGGTTGATACGATCGCCTTTGGTTAATTTGGATAGCTGGATCAGGATGTCTTTATCAAGATATTTTGCGCCACTAACAGAAATACCACCAATAATATAATCTTTAGGATTAAGATAACTTAAACTATCAGCCGGTATCGATTTTGTAAGTGTAGGCCTCGGCCCATTGGATATCTGGGCGAAAGCCGTAGTAGCCAAAACCGAGAAAAGAATAGCAAAAAGAAATTTATACATTCGAATATTTTAGTGGGCTAAAAATAATTTATACAGTTGTTAAAATTTGTTAAAAGTAAAAATTTAGTTCACCTGCTCACTTGTTAGGCCAAAACGGCGCTCGCGTTTCTGGAAATCGATCACTGCTTCATACAGGTCTTCTTTCCTGAAATCGGGCCATAATTTGGTTGTAAAATACAACTCGGCGTAAGCAATTTGCCATAATAAATAATTACTTATACGATATTCACCGCTGGTTCTGATCAGCAGCTCGGGGTTCGGCATATCGCCTGTAAAAAGGTTTTGTTCAAAAACCTCTTCATTAATATCTTCCGCATTCAACTCGCCGTTTTTTACCTTTATGGCTATATTCTTTGCGGCTCGTACAATTTCGCGGCGCGAGCTATAGCTTAAAGCCAGCGTAAGCACAACACCGGTATTGCCTGCTGTTGTTTCAATAGCATTATTAAGTTCGCGAAGGCATTTTTCGGGCAGTGTGTCCAGATCGCCGATGGCATTTAGCCTGATGTTGTTTTTCATAAAGCCGGGAACCTCTTTATGAATAGTGGTTACCATTAACTCCATAATAGCCATAACCTCCAGCTTGGGGCGGTTCCAGTTTTCGGACGAAAATGTATATAAGGTGATATATTTAATACCTAATTTATCGGCCCCCTCAACAACATCCCTAACGGATGTTACACCGTTGTGATGGCCAAATATCCTTAATTTGCCTTTCCCTTTTGCCCAGCGCCCATTGCCATCCATAATAATAGCTACGTGCTTCGGTAGTCTCGACAAATCAATCTGATCCAAATAATCCATATTACTCCTTATCAAAAGCCACCCTGTACAAACACACTTGTGTAAAATTTTTCATCAATACTATGGTCTGCGATATTCGGTTGTTAGACTAATCAATTATTAATTACCTGCATCCGCCGTTTTGCCACGCAAATTGACGGATTTTTCAGGGTACAAAGGTAAAACTTACTTTGTATTTTTTTAGTATCCCTCGCTAAAAGAAAATGTTATTGCGAATAATATATTAAAACTGCCTAAACAGCTACCAAAACCATGATTTTTCATAATGTTTGGTTTAAAGCTCAAAAAAATAAAAAGCCGGCAGCCATTATCTGCCTGATAATGAAAGCTGCCGGCCTCAAAAAACCGCCTTTAAATTTGCTTACAATTGCGTTACACTTTTATATTCCTTTTTGTTTGAGCGCGTCAACATCGGCGGGCATAATGTCAACTATAGCGTATTGCTGAATGCCGGTAATAGTCAGCTCATCAAGTGTACTCACCAAATTACTGTATTGCGATTTATCGCTTGGTTTTACCAATACTATCATGCTTTTGCCCGATCCGTCGTGTACTTTTTTATTGGTTTCGATGATGGCCCTGCGAATGCCATTGGCTGAAAAATCGGTTACCGAAGGTGCGATGATCGGGTTTTTAAGCTCGCCCAGAAAATACATGACCTTATTATTTTTGCCCAAAACAACAGTCAGTGTTCGGCTTGCCGGAACCGGCATTCCGTCGCCACCGTCATCTGGCATAGCCAAATCCATAGCTTTTGGTTTAGCCAGTGTAGTGGTCATGATAAAAAAGGTAATAAGCAGGAATGCCAGGTCGACCATTGCAGTAAGATCAACGCGGGCGTTTATTTTTTTGCGTTTGTGTTTTCCGCCGCCATTTTGGGAAGATGAGTTTAATTCGGCCATGACTTTAAAGATTTTAGGTTAATAATTAATTGCAATATTAAATTAGTAAATTTAATAAAAAAACAAAATTAAATATTGAATTATGAATTTACAACGAATTAAATATTGAATTATTATCTAAAGAGACCCAATAAATCCACAACATTTATTGCGGGCCTGATGTAATTAATAGTAACAGTTTGCCGTTACGAAAGTAAATGAGATAGTAAAGTTGAGGAAGAAGTAGGTATCATGCGATTTAAAGTCGCCGCGCTGAGAACCAACAGTACCGATATAATTACCGTTTTTTTCGCCCGAACGATCAGAAAGAGCAGCCGCAAACCCGGTCATTTTACTTTTATCGGCATATACACCGCTTACATCATCCAGGTAATCTGTAAATGCATAGCGGTAACCCATATCGGCCATAACTGTAAACTTACCGGATAAATTATACTTGATACCTAAACCATAGGGGATTACGACGGTGTTATTGCCATAGGGCTTAGCCTGGCCTTCGGTTTTTAGCTGCCTTAAGCCAACCTCGTGCCCGTTAAAATCCTGTGCACGCGGTGCGTAAGATGTAACACCAATACCCGTAAATATATAAGGTGTGTATTTGTTTCGACCGGCATCGGGGATATAGTTCATAAAGTTAAACTCGCCGATAAGACTTACCTCCCGCAATTGATCTTTAAAATTGAGGTTACGATCACGAAACTGCTGATAGCCGGACCGATTGTCATAAGCTGATATATTACCAACGCCGATATTCAGTTTAGCCGAAAAATAACCATCAAAATTTCTTTTACCAAAGATACCTGCCGAAACGCCGCTTACTTTAACAGGGTTATTGGGGTTAAGATCACCTATGTACCCCGCACCGCCTATCGATCCGCCTATTTCCCAGGTTTGGGCCTGCAGTTGATAAGTTAAAAACAAGAATATGGCAAAAAGTAAAAATTTAGGCATTAATCAAATTTAGTAATTACGGGCATCAAGGCCCCAAAGCAGTTTATTCCTTAACGTAGTTAAATAGCTTTCATTACTAAGGCGAATTAAATTTAACTGAAAACTGGCTTTTTGAACATGAAACTTAACTGTTTGATCTAAAACTTCCGTCCGCGAATCGCAGGAGATGATATAATTAGCACTGCGGCTTTCCACCTCAAAACAAAGCTTGCTGGTATCAGGGATTACTATAGGCCGCACGTTAAGGTTATGGGGCGATACCGGGGTTACTACTATGCTATTTGACTGCGGAAAAATAATAGGCCCTCCGCAGCTTAATGAATAAGCTGTTGAGCCGGTTGATGTTGAGATGATAATACCATCACCCCAATATGAATTTAAAAACTCATCATTTAAAAACACATGGGTTATGATCATGGCGGCATCATCGCGCTTATGGATGGTTACATCATTAAGGGCAAAATTATTGCTGCCAAAAACATTAGGATCCGAGTCGACGGTAAGCAATTCGCGGCAATCGCAGGTAAACTGCCTGTTCACCACCGCATGAATGGCTGCCGTAATATCACTTTTATTAACACTGGCCAAAAATCCCAGGCGGCCAAAGTTAATACCAATAACGGGGATCCCCGAATCGCGAATCAAAGTAACTGTATCAAGCAGGGTACCATCGCCTCCAAGCGTTATAAAAATATCAATAAAGCCTTTTAAGGTTTCGGCGGGGCGCAACACTTTATATTGCACTGTGGTTAATTTATCCTGCAAATATTCGTGGAGTTGCTGGTGTACATAAATATCAACACCATGCTGTGCAAGATTATCAAAAACCTGCTGTATAAAAGGTAAAACAGATGGCTCATTAAACGGCCTGCCGTAAACTGCTATTTTCATTTTTTAAAAAAGCGAATATCGAACTTTGAAAGTACATTAATGCAGCAAGGCATAAATAATTAATACCAGCATAAACTAACCACTACCATCCATCCATCATTACACATTGTTCTTATAATGGCAAATTGTGCACTATTGTTTGCTTATATTTCCTAATAAAGCCATTTTAAGTGCTTTAACAGATAAATAACTTCAAAGTAAAATAATTAAGTTTAACTATTTTGGCCTACCTTACCAATATTAAACAACGGTTATTTTATTGATGGATAAAACTTTTACCCAAAAACTATCGGATATACAGTCAATAGCTGATTACCTTCCTTCCGCATTAATAATTCATGAGGTTGAAACGCTGCAGATAGTATATATGAACAGTGTAGGCCTCGATGTACTGGGTACCACGCTCGGCGAACTGCAGGCCATGGGCCCTGAAACATATCACCTGAAATATTTTAACACTGAAGACAGCGACGAGTACGTACCTAAAATTTTGCACCTGATAAAAAGCAAAACACAGGAGCAGGTATCCTACTTTCAGCAGGTACGTGTACCTGATAACCCCGAGTGGCAGTTGTTTGTGAGCAATACCAAAGTTTTTGCACGCAATGACGCAGGCGATGCTACATACATGTTGACTATAGCCAGCAGGCTTGATCCTTTGCATCATATCACTACCAAGGTAAACAGGCTTATGAATGAGATCGCTTTTTTACGCCATAATAACCTGTTATTTTTAACACTTACCCGGCGCGAAAAAGAAATTCTGAAATATATTGCCATGGGTATGAGTTCGGCAGAGATCAGCGCGAAGCTATTCATTGCCCCGGCTACGGCCGAAACGCACCGTAAAAACATCAAAAACAAACTGCACCTGAAAAATAATTATGATGCTGTGATGTTTGCGCAGGCTTATAATTTAGTTTAAATTATAAGTCGTAAGTCGGTAGTCGTAAGTTTTAAGTCTCAATATTTGGTAAAATAATCCATGATGTCGACTTAAGACTTTAGGCTCAGGACTTAAAATTTCTGCCTTAGGGCTTCGGACTAAATACTACAAATTAAGGTAATTCATGAGCGAATCATACCTGTCGCGGGTGGTATCGTTGATATCGGTATGATTAAAGGTAGCTTTGATATCATACTCATACCGAAGGAAGCTGGCAGTTATGGCCGAAATATCCAGCTTGTTGACCTTAAGGGTAACTTCCATCCGGGTTGAATCGGGAAAGGACTGAACATAGGAGCTCAGGATCTGCGCATTGTCTGATTCAACTATCTGCGCCATGTGCGCAAGCGAATTATTTTTATTGTTGATCTCCAGTACAATAATGCCTCCCGGTTGGGATACTGAAGTTATTTTTGCGAAATATTCTGTAATGGCGTTAATAGATATCAACCCAAGATAATTGCTTTTAGCGTCAAGCACCGGTACAATGGTAAGCTGCTGCTCATAAAACAGGCGGATAACATCATAAATATGCTGATCTTCCAGCACGTAGGGATTAACCAACGAAAGGGCCAGCGCACCTATGGACGTTTGATAATCACTTTCGGCTATCAGGTCATCCTCGGCAAGCAAACCTAAAAACTGCTCTTCATTTACAATAGGCAAATGCCTGAGGCGAAACTCAATCATACGGTCAAGCACTTTCTGAATGGTATCAGAAGTGTGTACCGGCGGTATCGAGTCAGCTATCAGGTCAAGTGCTATCATCTATGCATTTACTTTGGTTTCTAATTTAGCTAAAAACTGTTTAAGTAACGTATTAAATTCTTCAGGGTGCTCCATCATAGGGGCATGTCCGCATTTATCAATCCAATGAAGTTCTGAATCGGGCAATAGCTCATGAAATTCAACAGCTACCTCGGGCGGGGTGATCTTGTCATTTCGTCCCCATATCAAAGATACCGGGATAGTGATCTTATGCAGATCTTTTTTCATATTATGCCTGATGGCAGATTTTGCCATGGCCAGCAAGCGGATCACCTTATGCCTGTCGTTAATGGTCTGAAAAACATCAAGCACCAACTCATCGGTGGCTATAGCCGGATCGTAAAATGTAAATTGCACTTTTTCGCGCACAAAATCAATACTCTCCCTGCGGGGAAAAGAGCCGCCGAAAGCATTTTCATATAAGCCCGAGCTACCGGTTAAAACAAGGGCCTTTATATTTTCGGGATGCGTGGTTAAATAAACCAGCGCCACATGCCCGCCAAGCGAGTTACCCAATAAGGTAATATTGCTGAGCTTTTTAAACTTTATAAACTTATGTACAAATTTCGATAAACTTTTTACCCCGGTACTAATCAGCGGCATGTCATAAACAGGCAGCATAGGGATGATAACCCTGTATTTTGATTTAAACTCATTAATAACACCATCCCAATTGCTCAGTGCCCCCATTAAACCATGCAGCAGTAACAGCACCTCTCCTTCGCCCTCATCGATGTAACTAAAACCGTGTTCCTCTTTAAGCACGAACTCCATATAAAATATTAAAAATTAATTTTTCAAACTTATCTTATACCAAAATCGCTTTCAGTACAAATTCCTGTTATTCCGCTGTAAAATTAGTTTATTACGAACGACATTTAGCAAGTATAGTAATTATTTACCAATGTAGTAATGTTAAGCTTTTATTAAATAAGATTAACATTAACACAACATTACGTAAAAAGCGCTGTACTAATTAAATGGTAAAAGCTTAACCCAATAACTGTTTAACCACCTCTGATATTGTTTTACCGTCAGCCTTGCCCGCAAGCTCTTTACTGGCCATACCCATTACGCGGCCCATATCTTTTACGGATGTAGCACCTATCCTGCCAATAAGCTCTTCAAGGTAGCCTTCAATTTCAAACTTGCTCATTTGCTGCGGAAGGTATTCTTCAATAACCAGCATTTCGGCTATTTCCACCTGGTACAGGTCGTCGCGGTTTTGCTCCTTATAAATATCGGCCGATTCCTTACGTTGCTTTACCAGCTTTTGCAATACTTTAATTTCAGCTTCCTCGGTTAGTTCATCGGCAGCGCCTTTTTCGGTTTTAGCCAAAAGCAATGCCGATTTGATGGCACGCAACCCCTGTAAACGATCTGCCTGCTTGGCAAGCATGGCCAGTTTAATGTCCTGGTCTATTTGTGTAATTAATGACATATGTTTTATGTTAGTCCGGAAGTCCGATGTCGGAAAGTCCGGAAGTTTTTCTTTTTAGTCCGGAAATCCGATGTCCGAAAGTCCGAAGGATTTGTTTGGTTAATAAAGCAGCCTTGTCTTACTTTCGGACTTTACTGACTTTCCGACTTCAGACTTCCCCTCTACCCCCTAAATATCGTACCTGCGTTGGCTTGCGCTGTAGGCATGATCACGAGGTCGTTAATATTAACATGTGCCGGTCGTGATGCAATGAACCAGATGGTTTCGGCCACATCTTCGGCCACTAATGGTTTAAAACCATCATACACTTTTTTGGCCCTTTCCTTATCACCTTTAAAGCGCACCTCCGAAAACTCGGTTTCTACAGCACCCGGATGTATCGCCGTTACCTTAATACTATGGGGTAAAAGGTCAATCCGCATACCTTTATTTAAAGCATCAACTGCATGTTTGGTAGCGCAATATACATTTCCGTTGGCATAAACTTCCTTACCGGCAATTGAACCAAGGTTTATAATATGACCATTACCGTTTTCTATCATCCAATTTGATACCACCCGGCTCACATACAATAAGCCTTTAACATTGGTATCAATCATGGTTTCCCAATCATCAATGCTGCCTTTTTGAATGGGGTCAAGCCCCTGGCTTAAACCTGCATTGTTAACCAATACAGTTACTTTCTTCCATTCGGCCGGCAAAGCTTCCAGGCTGTTGATGGTATCTTCGCGGTTACGCACATCAAATGACGAAACCGCAACCTCTACGTTATACTTATCATTCAGGTGTTTGGCCAGTTTCTCTAACCTGTTTAACCGGCGGCCGGTTAATACCAGGTCATAGCCTTCACGGGCAAAAACGTGTGCACATGCCTCGCCAATGCCGGCGGTAGCTCCTGTAATTAAGGCAATCTTACTCATAGGTATTGATAACTATAAACAGCGAAATTATGTTTTTTAGTTTAAAATATTGTCGGTTGGGAGTAAGGATGTTTTTGAAGAAAGGATTTTACTCACCCCACCATTGCGTTGAAAACGCAAATCCATCTTACGCTCTCATTATAAATTAGCGCGAGATTTAGGAGGAACGGTCATCCTGAACTGGTCGAAGGACGCGCGCAGAGGCCCAACCCGCCATGCTTCGACGGGCTGTATGACATCTTTTTTTATATTTTTAAGTATCTACCCTACTCAAAAATCAAACTAAACATAATGGTATGTAAGCCCAGCCTGCTGAGGGGCGCCGAGTAGGGGTTATACTCGCGCATCAGCACATTGCCTAACGAATTGGAGATCTTAATCTCGGGCGAAAGCTTAAAAAATTCAAAATAAATATCACAACCAACGCCCGCCTCATACGAGGCAAAGCCACCTACATTTTTAACCAGCTTCTCTGAAAGGTCAAGGTTGGCATCCGCGTTTTTCTTAGAGCCTATCGCCTGGGTATATTTCAGGCCGCCTACAACATAAGCCCTGAAATCGCCCAGCCTGTCTGATTTTAATTTCAATTGCAGGGGCACGTCTACCGAAGTGGTTTGTACTTTTTTATCCACATCTTCCGACGGATCTACATAAGAATAATGCAAAACCCTGTCGGCAAAAATTAATGATGGTGTGGTACGTACCTCAAGATGTTCAGTGACCCTGTACCGGGTCAAAAAACCTACTCCGAAAGCCGGTGAACTTTTTGAGCTGATGCTGTTAAGCGGCCCTTTAACCTGCACACCGTTCTCATCTAAAAACGCGTTGCGAAAATTGGGTTGATTGACGATCTTAAAATCGGTGCTTACATACGTGAAACTGAAGCCAAAGCTCAGATCCTGCTGATCGGCACCGCCACCCCATGCAGGTACATGCTGAGCAAACAATAAATTGCTGCTAAAAATAAGTACAACTACAAGCAGGTAACGGTTTATAATCATTTAATACCGGTGTATATTGAACAGATACCAAACGTTAAAGGCCGGCATTTGGTATTCTTAAAGCCTACTTTATCCATCAAACCCACAAAAGCCTGCCCATCAGGAAAAGCAGCTACCGACTCGGGCAAATAGCTGTACGCCCTTGCATCTTTGCTAAACAATTTACCAATACCCGGGGTAATATAGCTGAAGTAAAAATTATACAATTGCTTTACCGGGAATACTTTAGGCTTTGAAAACTCAAGCACCACCACTTTACCTCCAGGCTTTAGCACCCGAAATATATCAACAAGCCCTTTTTCCAGGTTTTCAAAATTACGTACACCGTAGGCAACCGTAACAGCGTCAAACTCCGCACCCTCAAATGGCAGTTTTTCCGAATCGCCCAGTTTTACAGCAAACTTATCGTTCAAACCCCGTTTCGCTATTTTTTGCTCCGCGATGTCAAGCATCCCCCTGGAGATATCTACACCAATAATTTTTTCAGGCTTCAGGATAGATAAAGCCTCAAAAGCAAAATCGCCTGTACCTGTAGCAACATCCAGTATCAGTTTTGGTTTATCCTTTTTTAATTCGTTGATGGCCTTTTTACGCCAGATGATATCAATACCAAGCGACATGAAATGGTTCAGGAAATCATAGGTTTTTGATATATTGTTGAACATATCTGCCACCTGTTCTTTTTTGGTAGCCTGCTCGTCATGGTACGGTGTTATGGTTTTGCTCATCGCGGCAAAGATAATGATTGTATACCGAATGCATTAACACTAACAAGGGTGAAAAACGAATACTGAAACAGGGCTGACAAGTTAACTCGCCCCAGCGCAGGCCAAATGGACCACCTATGCATTACGCTGTAACTAAACCGATTTTATATTACTACAATTATGTAAATGTTAAGTCAATTCATTATTTTTAAAAACCAATTTCAGCCGGCATACTCCGGCAAATCACATTTAAAAATTTGTTTCCTTATCCTTATGAAAGACGAACAAGAATCCTCGCGCCGCAGTTTTATTAAAAAACTAACCACAGCAACCGCGGCCGTAGCTGCCGGATCGGGCCTTTTAGCCAGCCAAAGCCAGGCCAAAACTTTTTCTATCCAGAAACGCCTCATCGGTAACAGTCCTAACGACCAGGTAAACATCGCCCTGATTGGCGCCGGTGGTATGGGCACCCAGGATACCATCACCGCCCTGCAGGTGCCCGGTGTTAAACTGGTAGCTGTATGCGATTTGTATGACGGTCGCTTAAAAGATGCCAAAACCCGCTGGGGAGCCGACATTTTTACTACCCGGGTTTACAAAGAGATCCTGAACCGTAAAGACATTGACGCGGTGATCATTGCCACGCCTGATCACTGGCACCAGCAAATTTCTGTTGATGCCATGCACGCCGGTAAACATGTGTATTGCGAAAAACCAATGGTGCATGTCATTACCGAAGGCCCGGCGGTGATCAAAGCGCAAAAAGAAACAGGAATGATATTCCAGGTAGGCAGCCAGGGGGTATCATCATTAGGCAATGAAAAAGCACATGAGCTATTAAAAAGCGGAGCTATTGGCGAATTAAACTACGCCGAAGGTTTCTGGGCCCGTCGCGCGCCGCTTGAGGTTTGGCAATACCCTATCCCTGAAGATGCCTCGCCTCAAACTGTTGATTGGGAAACTTATATCAGCAATACTAAAAAGCGTCCGTTTGATGAAAAACGCTTTTTCCGCTGGAGAAACTATACTGATTATGGCACCGGCATGGCGGGCGATCTTTTTGTTCACCTTTTTTCAAGCCTTCATTTTATAACCGATTCAGTTGGTCCTAATAAAATTTATGCATCCGGCGGCTTACGTTTCTGGAATGATGGCCGCGAAGTACCTGATGTACTTTTAGGCACTTTTGATTACGGCAAAACACAGGCTCATCCAGCCTTTAATCTTTCCTTACGCTGCAACTTCGTGGATGGCACCAGCGGTACAACTTACCTTAAACTGGTAGGCAGCGAAGGTTCAATGGATATAACATGGGATAAAGTGACGCTTAAACGTAATAAAGTGATGGATTCTGATGATCCATTCTATCTTGATAAACTCAAGAAAGCAGGTAGCGGTTATGCCGAACGCAAAAAAATGCTACCGCCCGAAGAGATCACATATGATGCCGAAAAAGGATACAAAGGAGGGCCGTATGATCATATGGTTAACTTTTTTACCGCTATCCGCAAAAAAGGCAAGGTAACCGAAGACGCTACTTTTGGCTATCGCGCGGCAGCCCCTGCCCTGTTATGTAACGATAGCTATTATAACAATACGCCCATGTTCTGGGATCCGGAAAAAATGCAGGTTGTCAAAAAATAACAGATCACAGCAAATACCTTATTATGAAACAACAGTTTAAAAAATTGGGTTTGGCACTGGCTGCCGCAGGCTTAGTTTGCGTACAAACGTCAGGGATTCCGGTTCATAACGCTAAACTTCCTAAACAGGCTACTCCTGCAAAAGGTACCTGGATAAATTTATTTGATGGCAAAACACTAAAAGGCTGGCATGGCTTTAATAAAAAAGGTCCGGTAAAAAACTGGACTATTATTGATGGCGCCCTGGTTTGTCTTGGTGCAGCGCAGGGCGATACCGGCGGTGATATAGTAACCGATAAAGCTTACACCAATTTTGAGCTTTCATGGGAGTGGAAGATAGAAAAAGGCAGTAACAGCGGTGTAATATACCATGTGGTTGAAGATCCGAAATACCATGGCCCCTATGAAACCGGCCCCGAATACCAGATCATTGACGATGCAGGCTGGCCCGAAAAACTGGAAGACTGGCAAAAAACTGGCTGTGACTATGCCATGTACCTGCCAAACGCTTTAAAGAAAGTAGCCCCGGTTGGCACCTGGAACACCAGTAAAATTATTTTCAACAACGGGCATGTTGAACACTGGCTCAACGGCAAAAAGATTTTAGCTTTTGAAGCCTGGACCAGCGACTGGAAAAGGAAAAAAGCCGAAGGTAAATGGAAAGATTATCCCGACTACGGCAACGCCAAAACCGGCTTAATTGCGCTGCAGGACCACGGACATAAAGCTTATTTCAGGAGCATTAAAATAAAGGAATTATAATATTTATAATTTTTTGCTTCGTACCTTCGCGCAACAGTTTTATCTTTATCAAAAAACTCATTGGGGGTACGAAGCAATCCTTAACAGCAGGCAACCATGCAATATCGCCGGCAGAGGACTGCTTCGCCGTTCCGCCTCCCAATGACCGGGAAAGATTGATTATCTTTTGATCCCCCGTTGAATATATAACCCACAATGAGTTTTTTTGTTTACTTTTTATCTGTTAATTAGCCAGTTGCAGTAAATTTTCTATATCTAGCCTGCGTGTAAACATGGTCAAATTCCCATCCTCATCTACAGGCCATTGTTCTTTGGGGCGATCCCAGTAAAGCTCAACCCCGTTTTGGTCGGGATCGTTAAGATAGATGGCTTCAGATACACCATGATCAGATGCTCCTGTAATATTATAACGGGCATCAATCAGCCTTTTAAGTATAATTGCCAGATCCTTTCTTTCGGGATATAAGATGGCAGTATGGTATAAGCCTGGTGCATATTCCGGGGCCGGTGAAGCGCCTTTGCTATGCCAGGTATTTAAGCCAATATGATGGTGATAACCACCTGCAGATATAAAAGCAGCCTGATCGCCGTACATCACCATTTTTTCAAAGCCTAACAAACCACAGTAAAAATCAAGAGATGTTTGCAGATCACTCACTTTTAAATGCACATGGCCTATGCGGGTTTGGGCAGGTATTTTATAATCGTTCATATAATTAAATGTTTAAACATCAAATTTAATTATTATTGCGCTACTTTTTGTTTTCTGATGGTAAAACAAGCTTATAAATAAGCAATGACTATTTACTCTATACTATTACCACAATGAACGCATTAAGTAAAAATACTACCTTTGCAGAATGATCGTAAAATCGGCCGAATTTATTTGCAGCAACAGCCAGGTAAGCAAGTTACCTCCACCCGTTAAAGCGGAGTATGCTTTCATCGGGCGCTCAAATGTGGGCAAATCATCCCTTATCAATACATTAACTGGTAAAAAGGGCCTTGCTAAAACATCGCAAACCCCCGGCAAAACGCAGCTGATCAATCATTTCCTGATCAACGAGAGCTGGTACATTGTTGATTTACCCGGTTATGGCTATGCCCGCGCATCAAAAACGGAAAAAGCCAAATGGGATAAGTTCATCCATACTTACCTGGACAA
>JGI24737J22298_10000390_pt1 | contig 14992 bp, 14 predicted proteins | sample KBSCornC3_FD_22298 | JGI IMG/M metagenome (IMG submission 22298) | reverse complement strand
CGCTGATGCGCGAGCCGGTCAGCGACGATCTGATCCGCGAGGCGCGGCGCCGGCTGATCACCGCGCCGTTGCCGAGCGTTACCGACTCGCGTGACTTTTTCAGCACCGCGGGCGTCCACGATTTGCTGTTCCACGTCCATGAAGATTGCTTCGACGTGCCGCGGATCGAGCGGGCGATCGATGCGCTGGGGCTGAAATTGCTGCGCTTCGGGCTGCCAACCCCGGAAGACGAAGCGCGCTATCGCGAGATGGCGCCGCATGACCCGCAGCATCGCGACGTGGCGGCCTGGAACGCCTATGAAATACGAAACCCGTCGACCTTCGCCGGCATGTACCGGATGACGCTCGCACGCGCGTCCTGACGGTTGCCCCGTCGCGCGCCGTTCCCTAAGTGTTCACGCGTGACCGACCCTGCCCCCGCCTCTCTTCCCGACGACCCGCCCTATCTGCGCGGGCTCAATCCGCCGCAGCGCGAAGCGGTGCTGACCACCGACGGGCCGGTGCTGGTGCTGGCCGGCGCGGGCACGGGCAAGACCGCGGCGCTGACCGCGCGGCTCGCGCACCTGCTGTGGACGCGCAAGGCCTATCCGTCGGAAATCCTCAGCGTCACCTTCACCAACCGCGCCGCGCGCGAGATGAAGGAGCGCGTCGGGCGCCTGGTCGGCGACGCGGTCGAAGGGATGCCGTGGCTCGGCACGTTCCACGCGATCGGCGCCAAGATGCTGCGCCGCCATGCCGAGCTGGTCGGGCTGCATCCCAATTTCACCATCCTCGACACCGACGACCAGTTGCGCCTGCTCAAGCAGCTCATCCAGGCCGAGGATCTCGACGAGAAGCGCTGGCCCGCGCGGCAATTGGGCGGGCTGATCGACGAATGGAAGAATAAGGGCCTGACCCCGAAGGACGTCGATGCCGGCGAAGGCGAACGCTACGCCAATGGCCGGGGCGCGCAGCTTTACGCCGCCTATCAGGATCGGTTGCGCGCGCTCAACGCCTGCGACTTCGGCGATCTGCTGCTTCACGTCCTCACTATCCTGAAGACCGATCGCGAGGTGCTGCAGCACTATCAGCAGCGCTTCCGCTACATCATGGTCGACGAATATCAGGACACCAACAGCGTCCAATATCTATGGCTCCGCTTGCTGGCCCAGGAGCGCAAGAACATCTGCTGCGTCGGCGACGACGACCAGTCGATCTATTCGTGGCGCGGCGCGCAGGTCGAGAACATCCTGAAGTTCGAGAAGGATTTCCCCGGTGCCAAGGTGATCCGGCTCGAACAGAATTACCGCTCGACCCCGCACATCCTCGCCGCCGCGTCGGGCGTGATCGCCAACAATTCGGGCCGGCTCGGCAAGACCCTGTGGACCGAGCATAACGAGGGCGAGAAGGTGAAGGTGCTCGGCGTCTGGGACGGGCCCGAGGAAGCGCGCCGCGTCGGCGACGAGATCGAGGCGGCGCAACAGCTCCGCAAGGCCAGCCTCGACGACGTCGCCATCCTGGTCCGCGCGCAGCACCAGACGCGCGAATTCGAAGACCGCTTCATCTCGATCGGCATGCCCTATCGCATCGTTGGCGGCTTCCGTTTCTATGAGCGCCAGGAAATCCGCGACGCGCTCGCCTATCTCCGCGTCGTCGCCCAGCCCGCCGACGACCTGGCGTTCGAGCGCATCGTCAACACGCCCAAACGTGGTCTCGGCGACAAGGCGCTGGCCAAAGTCCACCAGCTCGCCCGCGCCGAACAGGTGCCGCTGACCACGGCGGCGGCGCGCATCCTCGACACCGACGAACTCACCCCGCAAGCGAGACGCGCGCTCGGCAATCTGGTCGCAGACATCGCCCGCTGGAGGGCCATGCTGAACAATTCCTCCCCGGGCTCGCTCGGGGAGGGGGACCAGTTAGCAGAGCTAACTGGTGGAGGGGCCGTCCCCCACTCCGAACTCGCGCGAGTGATCCTCGACGAATCCGGCTACACCGCCATGTGGCAGGCCGAGAAATCCGCCGAAGCCGCTGGCCGCCTCGAAAACCTGAGCGAACTCGTCCGTGCGATGGAGGAATATGAAACGCTCGGCGCGTTCCTCGAGCATGTCAGCCTCGTCATGGACAATGAGGCGCAAGCCGACGAGCCGAAGATCACGATCATGACCATCCACGCCGCCAAGGGGCTCGAATTCGACACCGTATTCTTGGTCGGCTGGGAAGAAGGCCTGTTCCCCTCGCAGCGCGCGCTCGACGAAGGCGGGCTGACCAGCCTCGAGGAGGAACGCCGCCTCGCCTATGTCGCGATCACCCGCGCCCGGCGCCGCGCGATCATCATCCACGCCGCCAACCGCCGCATCTACGGCCAATGGACCTCGAGCATCCCCAGCCGCTTTGTCGCCGAATTGCCCGACGCGCATATCGACAGCGAAAGCAGCATGTCGGGCGGCGAAAGCCTGTGGCGCGCGAACTGGAGTGAAAGGGCGGATCCGTTTGCGGATGTCGGGCGCGGGACCGGGCGTGGGCCGGGATGGCAGCGCGCAGCGGGCACGCTCAACGCGGCCAAGCCGGGCGGCGAGTGGCAGAGCCGGACGTTTACGCGCGAGCCTGCTCGGGTGGTGGAGAGCCGCGCGAGTGCGGTGAGTTTGGGGAATAAAGGTCGGTCCGATTTGAACCTAGGAATGCGAGTATTCCATCAGAAGTTCGGTTACGGAGTGATCGCCGAGATCGAGGGCAACAAGCTCGAAATCGATTTCGAGCAGGCCGGACGGAAGCGGGTGATGGATAGTTTCGTGACCGCTGGGCCTTAGCCGTAGTCACCAAAATCAAAGCCACGGATCGTGGTCAGTAATTTCGACGCAGCCCTCTTATTGCTACGGCGTAGAGTTTGCCTCAGCTTTATCAGCTTCCTCGTTCGAGGGACATTTCTCGTACGATCGTAAAATACGACCCCCCTAGTGATCATCGGCTCAAAAAATGGTTTGGCCATCAAACCGTGGGGATCAGACAGCCATCCATGGCGTATCCCCTCATATGCCAGAAGCCAGCTCCAATCGGTCAAAACGCGATCTTTGCTGAGGTTCGTTTCCCAGCTCTGCTTCGGCAATTTCGCCGGGCACAAACCTCTGTCCTGCATGTCCAATAGTAAGAGAGCTAGAGACGCAGAAGGGATTTGCTCAATCGCATCGCAAATCCTTTTGGATCTCAAAGGAACACCAAGTCCACGCAGTGTATATATTAACCAAATGGATTCGAAAATGTATCCTTTATCTATACTACGCTCTGCAAGTTCAGTAAACCTTCTTCTTATTCGTTCTTTCGAAACCCTTTTGGTGTCGTGCTGAAGATTAATTATCATTTGGCAGATTCTATTAAGCGCTATGGGTGCTGCAATTGCAGCGCGCATTAAAAAGGATTCCAGAACTTCAGAATCTTGAGTGGATACCGGCTGGCTTTCCAAGATGGAGAGCGTGTAGCCAATCACTGCCTCTTTGGGATTTTTGAGCTGTAGCCGTAATGTGAGTGTCAGCAACTCTCTAAGGCGAGCGCCCCTAATAGGGCCGGCTCGGTGTGACAGAAATGCCCCAATTTCTCCTATCCAGCTGTCCTCGATAGGATCCGTGGTTCGCTCGACTGCCGTTTTACTGCCATTTATGTCCAGCCCATATTCTCTATACGCCGAGGCTACAGACGATAGGACATTTTCCGCTTTCTCCAGTGTCGAGACGCCGACAAACCAATCATCCTGCAACCGGTCTACGCGATCGGAACGAAGACCTTCGCTGCGCTCAAAAAATTCACAATCTATCCTTGCGGAAATGATCTCTGCTAAAATTCTCGACGTCTCGGGTCCAATCGGAATTCCGATTGTCTGATTTCTGTTGCATGATCTTGTTAGTATATCGAGTCGATCACCAAATGAACCCTCATATAGTTTCATTCTTTCTTTTACGCGTTCCTTTCCGTACGCAGCCCACGTAATTGAGTGGGTATATATAGACGGGTAAAACCTCGTGATATCGGTGCGAACAAGCCAATCCGCGTTTGCTTCAATGTAGCCCTTCTTGGCTCGATGGGCCTCGAAATTCAGACCTTTAATTGCTCTTGAATAGTTCGGACCAATCTGAATTTGATCTAGGGAATAGTGCCGCCTGCTAAGCCATCCCTGAACTTCACGCCAGTTATCAGAAATTTCCCTGGCCAAGAGAGCTTGGGGAATGGGATGAGTTATATGAATGTTGCGACGCTCATACCCGCGCTTAGGCATTGAGACGATCTCCAGCTCCGCGCTTTGTATCTTATACTTGTATGCGCCACGTTTCCTGTTGGAGGTGCGAGGCACTTTCAAGGATTTCTCATAGCCAAAAACTTTGGAATTCTCCCAAGACTCCAAAATTGCTTTGGAATTGCGTCCGAAATCGTCCGTGGTGAACGTTTGTGGGAGCTCTTTGGGGAAGTATCCCCTAGATAGCAGTGCGTTGCGCCTGCTGTCGCTGTTCATCCACCCCCCCAATTTTGAACGAACATGAAATGATTTGGTGCTAACGCAAGCCAAATTTGGTCAGTTATGGCCTAGATCAGGAATCTCACCACCTAATTCAGGATGTGATTTAACGGTGAAATTTGTCGGCTGGAACGCCCCAACCACCGATCCCCCATCCACACCAGTAACGCCCAGGCCGTCCCGAAACACCATCCCGCCAGCACATCGCTCGGCCAATGCACGCCGAGATAGACCCGGCTCATCCCAATCAGCACCGCGAGCGCGCTGAAGAACGCTACCACCGCGACCCGCGCCGCCCTGCCCCGCCAGCCGTCGCGCGGCATGCTCTCGGCCAGCATCAGCGCCAACGTCAGATAGACCGCGGACGAGATCATCGCATGGCCGCTGGGGAAGCTGGCATTGGTCACCTGGACCAGATGCGGGACGAGCTCGGACCCGGCCGCGCGACTGCGCTTGCGCGGCGACAAAGGTCGGTCCGATTTGGACCTAGCAATGCGCGCTTTCCCCCGGAAGTTCGGCTATTGTGTCATCGCCGGGATCGAGACCAACAAGCTTGAGATCGATGCAGAGCGGGCCAGGCCGAAACGGACGGTGGGTAGTTTAGCCAATGTCGGCTGACGTCCCTCCCCGGCCCGGCGCTTTTTGGGGGAGCACGATCGATGGTCACCTTATACGCCTGGACCACACCTGCCTTTTGGAGCGACGCGCCGGTCGACCATACCTGGGTGACGACCTACGACAGCCGCATCACGCCCTATCAGAATATCGGCGACGTCGAGACTGCCCAGCAGATCAACTGGTATTGCTGGGGCGAGTTCCATATCGTTGGCGAGCCCGTCGATCCGATCGTGGACCAGCCCGGCAATGCCACGCTCGCGCAATGCTTGGTCGAGGGGAACGTCGAGTCAAAGGGGAACCCGGCGGCGCAGGGGAGCATCTTCACCTATGGCATCGACGGCGTGTGCCATCAGCTCGCCAATCAGGTACTCTACGCGACCGGCAGCGCGAGCCAGCCGCCGGCGACCGTCAAGGCCGCGCGCGGCTATGAGATCAGCAGCTTCCTGTACGGCACTTATGGGCTTCAGCATGCCGCGTGGCTGGCCAAGCTCCAGGGCTGCCTGGCGCAGCCGGGGCCGGTGTCGGGCTTGCCGATGAAGCTGGGTGAGACCATCTTGGGGGAGCCGCCCATGCCAGAACTTCGCGACGATTTTGCCGATCGGGCTCGAGCCGTCCTGGGAGACGATGCCCAGCGGCTGAGCGCGCTGTTGTCGCTCAGGAGCAGCGCCCAGGCCTATCTTGCAACGCGCATCCCCGGGTTTACCGCGCCGACCGCCGAGTTGCTCAACGCGCGCAACCAGCATCTGCTCGACCAGGCGGCCCTGTTGCTCGAGCCCGCGCAGTTCCAGCAATTGTTCGGCGTGGCGCCGGGCGAACGCGTCGACCTGATCGATCCGACCATGGCCGGCGAACCGCGCTCGGGCGGGGTACCGACGTCGTAGGGCGGGCATCTGCGTGACGCGGCACGGTTGGACGTACTGTGTGCTCCCGCGAACGCGGGAGCCCAGGGTCGCGAAGCATCAGACCACCCTGGATTCCTGCTTTCGCAGGAATACTATGGAGTCACATCCCTCGCCGTCGAACAGTGCAGGTAGATACGCCCGGATCAGCCGCGTCTCCGCCCCAACCACCGATCCCCCATCCACACCAACAGCGCCCAAGCCGTTCCGAAACACCATCCGGCCAACACGTCGCTCGGCCAATGCACGCCGAGATACACGCGGCTCATCCCGATCAGCACCGCGAGCAGGCTGAAGAACGCGACCACCGCGACGCGCCCTGCCCTGCCTCGCCAGCCATCGCGCGGCATGCCCTCGGCGAGCATCAGCGCTAGCGTCAGATAGACCGCGGACGAGATCATCGCATGGCCACTGGGGAAGCTGGCATTGGTCACCTGGACCAGATGCGGGACGAGTTCGGGGCGTGGGCGGGCGATCCAGCTCTTGAGCAGGCCGTCGATCACCGAACTGCCGATCAGCGACAGCGCGATGCCGCCTGCCTCGGCGCGCTTGCCCGCGGCGAGTAGCCAGACCAGCCCGGCAAGGCCGAACAGCCACAGCAAGGTGTAACCGCCGAGCGCGCTGATATCGACCGCCGACTGCAACAGCCAGGACGGCCCGATCGAGGTCTGCGGATGCCCGGGCACGCGGAGAGCGAGCAGCAAGCGGGTGTCGAACGAGAACCCCTCCCCCTCGATCAGCTCGTCGGCCAGATGCACGCCGAGCAGCACCAGCGACACCGCGAACAGCGCAACCGCGGGCCAGGCCCAGCCGCCGCGGCGCGCGGGGGCGGTCACACTTTCGATATCGTCCGCGTCGGCCATCGATCCTCCAACGCGCGAACCCTCGCACGGTGGCGGCTTCGGCACCAGACTTGCCCCCCAGCGCTCACGCGGGGGACTTGCACATGGAGGCTCGTATCGTGAAGCGGGGTGACGCGCATTATGTTTCGTCACCCCGGGCTCGTCCCGGGGTCCACCGGGCGGCGTAACCAAAGGCCGATGGGTGTGCGGAACGGTGGATGCCGGGACGAGCCCGGCATGACGGTTGGGGCTGATCGCGCCCGACCCCGTTCCGGCGTTGCTCGCCGCGCGGGACACGGCGACCCAGGCTATCAAGCGGGCGCCTTCACGCACATCCTTTGCCCAGGCACATTTTCCGAGACGCGGCCAATCCGGCCCGGCATGATCCCCGGCGACATGATCCGCGCCAAGGGGAAGACATCGCCGTGACCGAACCGAGCCCGAGCTTCGCCGAGCTGGTACGCACCTTCGCGCGGATCGGATGCCTCAGCTTTGGCGGTCCGGCCGGGCAGATCGCACTGATGCATCGCGAGATCGTCGAGCAAAAGGGCTGGGTCGACGAGGAATCCTATCTCCACGCGCTCAACGTCTGCATGTTGCTGCCCGGGCCGGAGGCGCAGCAACTCGCGACCTGGATCGGCTGGCGGCTGCATAGCGCGCGCGGCGGGCTGGCGGCGGGCTTGCTGTTCGTCCTGCCGGGCGCCTTCGTCATGCTGGTGCTGTCGACGCTCTATGTCGCGGCGGCGGGGCTGGCGTGGTTCGCGGCCGTGTTCCTGGGGATCAAGGCGGCGGTGCTGGCGATCGTCGTCCAGGCGTTGATCCGGATCGGACGCCGCGCGCTCGATACCGGGTTCAAGCGCGGTCTTGCGCTGGCGGCATTCCTCGCCTTGTTTGCGATCAACGCCCCCTTCCCGCTTGTCGTGCTCGGCGCCGGCGCGATCGGCATCGCCGTCGCGGCATGGCGGCCGGCGTTGCTCGCTTTGGCACCTGCAGCCGAACGTAGCGCGGAACGGACGCCCTTGCCGATCTGGCGGACGGTGCGGACGGTGATCCTGTGGCTCGCGGTCTGGGCGGCGCCGATGGTCGTGGTGCTGGTGCTGCTCGGCCCCGACCATGTGCTGTGGAAGATCGGGCTGTTCTTCTCGCGGCTGGCGGTGGTGACGTTCGGCGGGGCCTATGCCGTGCTCGCCTATATGGCGCAGCAGGCGGTGCAGACGCAGGGCTGGCTACAACCGGGCGAGATGGCCGACGGGCTGGGCCTGGCCGAGACCACGCCGGGGCCGCTGATCCTGGTGACGCAATTCGTCGGCTATCTCGCCGCGTTTCGCGCGCCGGCACCGTTCACGCCGTTCGTCGCCGGCGTGCTGGGCGCGGGCTTGACGATCTGGGTGACGTTCGCGCCCTGCTTCCTGTGGATCTTCGCGCTGGCGCCGTGGATCGACCGCGCGCGCAACGCGACGCGGCTGAAGGGTGGGCTGGCCGCGATCACCGCCGCGGTGGTCGGCGTGATCGCCAATCTGAGCCTGTGGTTCGCGCTCCACGTGCTGTTCCGCCGCACCGCGCCGCTGGTCGTCGGGCCGATCAGGCTGGCGATGCCCGACTGGGCGAGCGTGAACGTCGCGGCATCGGCGCTCGCCGTGCTTGCCGCAATCCTGTTGTTCCGCACGCGGCTGGGCATGCTCGCTACCCTCGCGATTTGTGCTGCGGCAGGCCTTGGGATCGGCGCCATCGCGGCGTAGACTGGGCCATGCTCCAGCTTGCCCTCAAAGCCGCGATATCCGGCATCCTGATCGCCGCAGCCTCTACGCTGGCGAAGCGCTATCCAGGATTCGGCGCGCTGATCGCCTCGCTCCCGCTCGTCTCGGTGCTCGGCATGCTGTGGCTGTGGAGCGAGAAGCCCGATGCCGGCAACATGGCGGCGCATGCCCAGGCGACCTTCTGGTACGTGCTGCCGTCGCTGCCGATGTTCCTGGCGATTCCGGTGATGCTGCGCGCGGGCGTGCAATTCCATCTCGCCCTCGCGCTGGGCTGCGTGCTGACGATCATTCTGTATCTCGGCATGACCGCGATCGCGCCGCGGTTGGGGCTCCAGCTCTGAAGCGAATGTGAACCAGTCAGAGACGGGTCGTTCAGGAACCATAACGGTTGCGAATCGTATCGTTCGGAACGGCTCATATCGGGCCAGGAGAGGTTATATGAAAACGTTCCTGATAGCGGCGGGCCTGATGGCCACCATGCTGGGCGTTACGCCAGCGGTCGCAGCGCCTGTCGCGAGCAACGCGCCGGGGATCGAAGCACCGCAATCGCGTGGCGACATGCGTAGTGATCGGCGCGACGACCGCGGCGATCGCCGGATGGACCGCCGCGACGACCGTCGTGGCGACCGTTGGGACAATGGCCGTCGCGATAGCCGCCAGGACCGCTGGAACAATGGCCGCGGCCATCGCTGGGGCTGGAACGCCCGCAATTGCCATAATGTGCGCCGTCATCACCGCTGGGTGCGCGTCTGCGGCCGTCGTTGAACGATGAATAGGAAAGGGGCGGCCGACTGGTCGCCCCTTTTTCGTCACCACAAATTCTTGCCGTCCAGTACCGCCGTCGGCCGGTCAGGGTCGTCGGCATCCTCCTCCCGGCACTACGCGCGACGCGTATCGGAGTTGCCGCGGGAGAATTGCCCGGCTCAGCCCTCTACCGCCATCAGCGTCGAGCCGACGAAGCGCTCGTCCTCGGGCTCATAGACCGAGCTGGTCACGAAGTCGCGATCTTCGAGCCGCAGTCCGACCAGTCCGTCGAGCTTGAATAGCCCGATCTTTTCCTCGCGCGGGCGTTGGCCGTCGCGCTCGATCGTCACCGCGGCGACGTAGAGCGCGTCGTTCTTGGTGAACAACGCGTGCGGCGCCAGGATCACCGCCATGCGGTTATAAGTCGCCACGACGCACTTCTTGCGGACGATCCCTTCTAGGATGACGGGGGCACCGCCATTCGGCGCGGGATCGGTTTTCTCAGCGAGGTACATGAGTCGAGCATAGCGCATATGCTGCATTGCAGCAAGAACGTCGGGCCGAAATGTGCTCGCCGATCGGTCAGTCGCGTCAGTCGTCGCGCTGTTCGATCGTCACGCGGTCCGGATAGAAAGCAAGGTGGTCGCGGATGTCGGCGACCGCTTCGTGGGGCTCCTCATAGGTCCAGATCGCGTTCTGGCCGCGATCGATACCGGGAATCGAGAAATAGGACGCCTCGCCCTTATACGGGCACCAGCTATGATGATCGGTCCGCTCGAGCACCGCCAGGTCGGCGTCCGCACGCGGAATATATTGCACCACGGGATAGCTCGCTTCCTTGAGCGTCATGGCGTTGCGCGTGTCGGCGATCACCTTGCCGCCCGCGCTGACGACGACGCGCTTCGGGTTGGGCGTGACCGTGATCGGATGATCGGGACCCGGGATCAGGGTGCGGCGGGCAGTGACGGTATCGGACATGGTATCCTCCTAGGGAGAGCCCGTCAGATGGGTCCGCCCCCTGCCCCACTCAATAGCCGCTCATCGAATAAGGCCGCGAGGCGATGCTCGCGCCCCATATCTTGTTGGGCGTCGCCGACATCGTGAACCGCAGCGTGCCGCCGCGCATGATCTCGTCATGGCCGATCCATACGCGGTCGAGCGGTTTGCCGTTCAAGCTCACCGCGCCGACATAGCGGTTGGTCGGCGACAGGCCCTCGGCGAGGACGGCGAAACGCTTGCCGTTGGGTAGGTTGAGCGTCGCGCGATCGACGAACGGGCGGCCGATGACATATTGCCCGCTGCCCGGCGCCACGGGGTAAAAGCCGAGCGATGTGAACACCAGCCAGGCCGACATCTGGCCAAGGTCGTCATTGCCCGCCAGTCCGTCCGGCGTCGGCTTGTACTGGCTGTCGACGATCTGCTTCAATCGCTCCTGCGTCCGCCATGGCGCGCCGGCATAAGCGTAGAGATAGGCGACGTGGTGGCTCGGCTCATTGCCATGGATATATTGGCCGATCAGGCCGGCAATGTCCTCGGCATGGCTGTAATCGACCTTCGAATTGTCAAAATCGAACATCGCGTCGAGCTTCTTGACGGTCGCCGCATCGCCGCCGAGCAGCTTGATCAATCCGCCCTGGTCGTGCGGCATGAACCAGGAATATTGCCAGGCATTCCCTTCCGTATAGTCGGATCCATAGTTGATCGCGGTCGGGTCGAACGGGGTACGATAGCTGCCGTCGGCCTTGCGCGCGCGGAGCCAGCCGGTCTGGGTGTCGAAGCTGTTGCGCCAGAATGCGGCGCGTTTCTCGAACGTCTCCGCGACGTCATTGCGGCCGAGCTTGCGCGCCATCCGGGCGATCGTCCAGTCGTCGAACGCATATTCGACCGTCTTCGACGCCGCCTCGGGCTCGCGGTCGATCGGCACATAGCCGAGCTTCATATAGTCGCCGAGCCCGCCATAAGGCGCATAGGTCGCGCTCGCGACCATCGCGTCGAGCGCCTTGTTGGCGTCGAAGCCCTTGATGCCCTTCAGATACGCGTCGGCGATCACCGGAACCGCGTGATAGCCGATCATGCACCACGTTTCCTGCCCCTGGAACTGCCAGATCGGAAGGATGCCGTAGGGGCTCTCGTCCTTGCTCGCGAGCAGCGAGCGGACGACGTCGGTCGAGGTCTGTTGCGGCTGGACGATCGTCAGCAGCGGATGTTCGGCGCGGAACGTGTCCCATAGCGAAAAGGTCGAGCGGAAGGTGAAGCCTTCGGCCTTGTGGACCTGATCGTCGGGCCCGCGATACCGGCCGTCGGCGTCGCCCGCGATGCTCGGCGCCATCATCGCGTGATAGAGCGCGGTATAGACCGACTTGCGGATGCCCGGTTCGGCCTGGATGTCGACCGCGCCCAGCGCCTTGGCCCAGGCATTCTCCGTCTTGGCGCGGATCGCGTCGAACCCGCCGGGCTCGCTGTCGAGGTTGCGGATCGCGCCATCCTCATCGACGCTGGAGATCGCCACCCTGACTTCGAGCGGCGCGGCGAGCCGGCCGAAATCGAGCCGCGCGACCAGTGCCCTGCCCTTGATCTCGGCGATGTCGCTGCCGGTGCGGCCGGGGCCCTTGAAGCCCTTGTACGGAATGTCGGTCTCGCGATTGACGAATTCGTGCCCGGTAAGCGGTCGCGAAAAGCGCATCGCGAAGAACAATTTGCGACCCGGCGCCCAACCGCGCGTCTCTCGCCCGCCGGTCAGTGTGCCGTCGGCGCGCAGACGGACCGACGACCAGGAGACCTTACCCGGATAATTGTAGAGGCTGGAGCGCAGGTCGAGCACGAGATGCGCGGGCTTGCCCCCCTCGAACGTATAGCGATGGACGCCGATCCGCGTCCCCGTGGTCAGCTCGGCGCGCACGCCGGCATCGGTCAGGTTGACCGCATAATAGCCCGGCGACGCGACTTCGCCCTGATGCGTGAAGCGCGAGCGGTAGCCGCTGCCAGGTTTGGCGGGATCGCCCGGTTCGAGCGGCACGGCGTCGCCCGATACCGGCATGACCAGGAAATCGCCGAGGTCGGAATGGCCCGATCCCGAGAAATGCGTCTGGCTGAATCCCTGGATCGTCGGGTCATCATAGCGATAGCCGGCGGCGTGGCCGTAACAGGTGCGGATCACGCACGTCGCGTCGGTATCAGGCGACACCTGCATCATCCCGAACGGCGACACAGCACCCGGGAAAGTATGCCCCTCCCCTCCCGTGCCGATGAACGGATCGACCGCGGCGACGGCGCCCGACGGCGCGGCCTGCGCGATCGGCGAGAGAACCAGCCCCCATGCGGCGAGCATGGCGGGCAGACGGCGGGGGAGGAGCATCGGCATGCCCGCTTCAAAGCACAGTGGCTGGCTCGCGCCAAGGTTGCAGGCGAAATCAGGTCGTTAGAACTAGCCCTCTCCCGCTTGCGGGAGAGGGATGGGTGAGGGTCTTCTTTCTTCTTCCACGCGAGGAGTGTCAAAAAAGAAGACCCTCACCTTCCCACCGCTTCGCGGCGGGTCCCTCCCTCTCCCGCACGCGGGAGAGGGACCAGCGCAATGCGACGCATATCCGCAATTGCCACCCCTTTTTTAGGGTTGTCCTGACCCGATTCCCGGGAGCATGGGCATCGCCATGCCGCACCCGCTCGTTGCCCGCCTGAACCTCGCCCCGCATCCCGAGGGCGGGTGGTTCCGGGAGACGATGCGTGCCCCCGATCCGCGCGGTGGCCGCGATCTCGCCACCGCGATCCTGTTCCTGCTCGACGCCGGCGAACGCTCGCACTGGCATCGTGTCGACGCCGCCGAATTGTGGATCTGGAACCATGGCCACCCGCTCACGTTGCGGATTCATGACGACGGCGAGACTCGCGATCACCTCCTGGGTCCCGACAATCCGCAAATGCTGGTTCCGGCCAATGCCTGGCAGGCCGCCGAGCCGCGCGAAGGCTGGGCATTGGTGAGCTGCGTGGTGACGCCGGGGTTCGATTTCGCCGGTTTCGAGCTGGCGCCGCCGGGATGGAGCCCGGCATGAGCGCCGAGATCGATCTCCACGACCCCGAAATAGTGCCCGCGCGCAGCGATGGCCTGGCCCTGCCGCGCCGCTACCTGGCGATCGGCTCTCTGTGCTGCGGGACGGCGCTGATCATCATCGACGGCGGCATCGCCAATGTCGCGCTCCCCTCGATCGCGCGCGACTTGAAGGTCGATTCGAGCTCGGTCGTCGCGATCGTCACCGTCTATCAGCTGATGCTGGTGATGCTGCTCCTGCCCTTTGCCGGCCTCGGCGAGCGGATCGGGCTGAAGCGGATGTATCAGGTCGGGCAGATGATCTTCACGGTCGCAACCCTGCTCTGCTTCTTCGCCAAGAGCCTGCCGTTCCTGCTCGTCGTCCGCGCGGCGCAGGCGATCGGCGCGGCGGGTGCGCTCAGCGTATCGTCGGCGCTGATCCGCTCGACCTATCCCTCGAAGCAATTGGGCCGCGGGCTCGGGATCAATTCGGTGATCGTGTCGAGCTCGGCCGCTGCCGCGCCGACGATCGGCGGTCTGGTGCTGGCGATCGCGCCCTGGCCCTGGGTCTTCGCCTGCGCGATTCCCTTCGCCTTGCTGAGCCTGCTACTCGGCCGCGCGCTTCCCGATCCCAAACCCCGCCACGCGCATTTCGACCTGCTCGGTGCGGTCATGTGTGCGGCTATGTTCGGACTCGTCATTGGCGGCGCGGAAAGCGCGGTGCACGGCAATAGCCCGGTGGTGTCGGCGGCGATCGTCGCGACCGGAGCCCTGATCGGCTATTATTTCGTCCGTCGCGAGCGGGGCGACGCCAATCCGATCCTGCCGCTCGATTTGCTCGATCGCCCGGTCATCGCGCTATCGGTGATAGGCGCTTACACCGCGTTCATCGCGTCGATGACGTTGCTGTTGTCGACCCCGTTCCGGCTGACGCAGGAATTCGGCTTCAGCGCAGCAATGGTCGGTGCGGCGATCGCGCCGTGGCCGCTGACCAACATGATTGTCGCCCCGATGGCCGGCTGGCTGTCCGATCGCATCCCCGCCGGGCTGCTTGGTGGCATCGGCATGTGCATCAGCATCACCGCGTTGCTGCTGATCGCCTTTCTGCCCGATCAACCCAGCTATTTCGACATCGCCTGGCGGATGGCGTTGTGCGGATCGGGGTTTGGCACCTTCATGCCGCCCAATGCGCGCCTGATCATCGGCAGCGCCCCGCGCGAGCGCGCAGCGGCGGCAGGCGGCCTGATTTCGACCGTGCGGCTGACCGGACAGACTACCGGGGCGACCGTGGTGGCGCTCCTGCTCGCGCTGGGCGTCGGGTCGGGCCGCGTCCCACCGCTGGTGTCGGTCGGACTCGCGGCGATCGCCGGTCTATGCAGCATCGCGCGCCTACGTCCTTCGATCCGAAATCCGACGCGAACCGAAGTTCAGAGCGACGTTCCGACGCTCAAGACGACGCGGTGAGTTTCGAAAGCCCTCTCCCGCACGCGGGAGAGGGTTGGGTGAGGGTCTTCTTTCTTCTTTTTTGGCGCTATCCGCTTAGAAGAAGAAAGAAGACCCTCACCTTCCCACCGCTTCGCGGCGGGCCCCTCCCTCTCCCGCAAGCGGGAGAGGGAATAACGGCTCAAAAC
>JGI24737J22298_10000386_pt1 | contig 15052 bp, 16 predicted proteins | sample KBSCornC3_FD_22298 | JGI IMG/M metagenome (IMG submission 22298) | reverse complement strand
TTGACCGGCTCGAGCGCGAGGGAGCGCGCTTCCGGAACATTGCCGACATCGGCACTGGGACCGGCTTGCTTGCCTTTGCCGCGCTCGCGCTTTGGCCCGAAGCGAAGTGCATCGCGACCGATATCGACGCGGTCGCGGTCGACGTCGCGCGCGACAATGCGGCGATCAACCGGGTGAACCTTGGTATGCGGCCCGGGGAGCTTTTGCTCGCCGCTGCCGACGGCATGGACTCGCCACTGCTTGCAGCGCGAGCGCCGTTCGACCTCATCATTGCCAACATCCTCGCCGGCCCGCTTATCGAATTGGCGGCGGATTTTGCGAGGGCGCTGTCGCCGGGAGGGACGGTGATCCTCGCGGGGTTGCTGGACAGTCAGGCGGACGGCGTGGCTGCGGCTTACGAGAAGCTCGGCCTTAGTCTCGCCGACCGCGGTTCGGGTGAATGGCCGGTGCTAGTACATACGTACAGCTAATGGCAGCTTTCGACCCTTTGCTGACATTGGCTGAACACGGAACTGTCGCTTCCGCGCGCCTAGTTTTGCTGAGCCCCAATGGCTGCTAAATCGGCCGGATCACCACGGAATCTCTCTCCGATTTGGAGTTTGCAGTTGGGATGAGGACCGGCGGCTACGACAAATTTCCGGTCGCGGAGATACCTGACGGCGACGAACAAGCTTGGCGTGGCTGGCCCGATATCTGTTCCGAATTGTTTTCAGCTATCGACGCTTCGAGCACTCCTGTGCTGGCTATTGAATGCTATCCGGGCGTTTTCCAGGACGAGATAAGCAAAGCGCTTCGAGCAGCGCGTCCCGATTTTGAGTTGGTCGACATGCGGGGCCCGTTGCTGGCCGAGAAGGAAATCGCGCTATTGATCGCTCCCTTTACCGGCGGCGACGATCCGATTTTCGGCTTCAAGAGCAATCTTACCCTCCGCAGGTTTTTTGAGCCGCACCAGCTCAAAGAGATTCGGGCGAGAGCTTCTTCTGCCGGCTCGCTGCTGGTTCTCCTCGGCCCGGGCGCGTTCCTCGCAGCGCCCGACAGCGCGCTTTATGTTTACGCCGATCTTCCCCGGTGGGAGATCCAGCAAAGACAGCGTCGCGGACAGATTGCCAATCTCGGCAGTAGCGACACCTCGGTCAAAGCTTCCCTGCAATATAAACGAGCATTCTTCGTCGACTGGCGGGCCGCCGATGGAATGAAGCGCGACACGATGGCGCGCTGGGACTATTTGCTCGACACCACTGCGCCGAGCAATCCTCGCCTTGTCAAAGGAGACGCTTTTCGCCGGGCGTTAGGTCATTGCGCCTCGCGGCCCTTTCGAACGGTTCCGTTTTTCGACCCCGGGCCTTGGGGCGGACAGTGGATGAAGGCAGTCTGCGGTCTCGATCAAGCTCAGGCGAATTTCGCCTGGTGTTTCGACTGCGTGCCGGAGGAGAATAGTCTCCGGCTCCGTTTCGGTGGCATCGAGATCGAAGTCCCGGCGATCGATCTGGTTTTTGCGGAACCGAAGGCCTTGCTCGGGGAGCCTGTCTACGACCGGTTCGGCGCCGAATTCCCGATCCGTTTCGACATGCTCGATACGATGGGCGGCGGCAATCTGTCGCTGCAGGTCCATCCGCTGACCAGTTACATTCAGGAGAAGTTCGGCCTGCATTACACCCAGGATGAAAGCTATTACCTGCTCGATGCCAAGCCGGGCGCNCAAGTCTATCTGGGCTGCAAAGCAGGTACCGAGCCGGCCGCAATGGAAGCGGCCCTGATAGCCGCCCAGCACGGCGAGAGCCCCTTTCGCGACGAGGATTTCGTGGCTCGATTTCCGGCAAAGGCGCACGATCATTTTCTAATTCCGGCCGGAACGCTGCATTGCTCTGGGGCCGACAGCATGGTGCTGGAGATCAGCGCGACCCCGTTCATCTTCACCTTCAAGCTTTGGGATTGGGAGCGGCTCGGTCTCGATGGCCGGCCCAGGCCGATCAACATCGAGCGCGGCATGGCCAACATCTGCTGGGACCGCGACGAGCATTATGCGGCGCAGCATCTGGTCAATCGCGTTACTCCTGTCGGTGAAGGTCACGGCTGGCGCGAAGAACGCACTGGCCTCCATGAGTCCGAATTCATCGAAACTCGCCGCCACTGGTTCACGGACCGTGTCATGCATGACACGGGAGGCGTGCGGAACGGGAGTGTTCACGTTCTCAATCTCGTCGCCGGTGAAGAGGCGATCGTGGAGAGTCCGGAAGGCACCTTCGATCCCTTTATCGTCCATTATGCCGAAACCTTCATCGTTCCGGCTGCGGCGGGTCCCTACACCGTTCGCCCGCATGGCGGTGGTGAGGGCCAACAGTGCGGGACAATCAAGGCCTATGTAAGGTCCCACTCATGAGCGCGACTACGCTGCTATCCCTCGACGTGAATGCACTGTTGGGGCGGTTCGATCCGGAAGCGGGAACGCTCGAGGGCGCGAGCCGGGTTGAGCGGCGCCTATCTGACCTCCGGGGCGTTTTTCTTGACGAGGCCGCCTATGTCGCCGCCTGTGCCAAGGACGATCCCGTCGTCTATTCCGTGGAAGCGATCGAACCAGGCACCGGCGCTGGCGATCTCCACTACGGTATCGGCCTCATCCATCCCGGGCGGATCGGCCGGGAATATTTCATGACCAAGGGCCATCTCCACCAATGGCGTGAAGCTGCCGAGATCTACATCGGCCTTCGCGGGAAGGGTGTCATGCTTCTGGAAGATGAAGCGACCGGCGAAAGCCGGATGCTCCCGCTTGAGACCGGAATGGCCGTTTACGTGCCGGGCCATACCGGCCATCGCACCGCCAATGTGGGCGATAGGCCGCTTAGCTATATCGGCGTTTTTCCGGCCCGTGCAGGTCATGACTACGGCGCTTACGCGGTCCGGAATTTCCGCTTCGCGATCGTCGATGAAGGCGGCGAGCCCAAGATGATCAGGAGAGGGCCTCTATGACCTTTGTCACCGAGCCGATCCCGGAGGAAAAGCCGCCGGTGCCGTTCGTCGAACGGCCCTGGGGAGCTTTCAGCCAATATGCCTTCAACGAACGCTGCACCGTATCGATGATGACGGTAAAGCCGGGGCAGCGTCTTAGCCTCCAATCACATACGGGGCGGGCCGAGCTCTGGATCGTCATCGATGACGGCGCGCTGGTCCAGGTCGATGAAGATACGCGTCAATGCAAGGCAGGCGATGAGGTCTGGATTCCGGCCAATGCCCGGCATCGCCTCGGCTGTGCGGGCGATCGGCCGGTGCGCGTGCTGGAGGTTGCATTCGGCAATTGGCAACAGGCCGACATTACTCGCTATGAAGACGATTATGCGCGGCCGCACATCGGGGAGTGACTTGACGGCGCGGGCGATGGGCTTCGCCCTGCTCGCCGGGACGCTGTTCCTATCGCCGGCATCGGCGCAATCGCCCGCGGCCGCGCCGGACGCCTCGCACTGGCCGGCAGCGAAAGCACGGAATCCTTCACACCGTGATGCCGCAGCGGATGAGGCGCTGATCCGGCGGATCGTTGCCGGAATGACGCTTGAGCAGAAGGTCGGGCAGATGACCCAGCCCAATATCTGGGCAGTCACTCCGGACGATGTCCGCCGCTACTATCTCGGGTCGATCCTTAATGGCGGCGGTGCCTGGCCGGGTAACAAGAAGCACGCGAGCGTGGCCGACTGGCTCGACCTGTCGAAGCGGTATTACGATGCGTCGATGTCGACCGACATGGCGATCAAGATCCCGGTGATCTGGGGGACCGATGCGGTCCATGGCCACAACAATGTCTATGGCGCGACGATATTCCCGCACAACATCGGGCTTGGCGCGGCACATGATCCGGAGTTGCTGACGCGCATCGGCCACGCCACAGCTCGGGCAGTCCGCGCTACCGGTATCACTTGGGTGTTCGCGCCCGCAGTCGCCGTTGCGGAGAATCCGCGCTGGGGCCGCACTTACGAAAGCTATTCGTCCGATCCCGAGCTCGTCCGATCCTACGCCGCGGCGATCGTTCGCGGCCTGCAAGGCGACCTCAAGGGCGGCGACGACGTGCTTGCGACTCCCAAGGTCTGGATCGGCGACGGCGCCACCTTCCACGGCAAGGAGCAGGGCGAGATCCGCGCCTCCGAAGGCCATTTGATCCGAACCCAGTCTGCCGGCTTCTACGGAGCGCTCGACGGCGGCGCGCAGACGGTGATGGCGTCCTATGCCAGCTGGACCGACACTGCCGCCAATCGGCCGTGGGGCAAGACTCACGGCAACCATTATTTGCTTACCGACGTGCTCAAGAAGCGGCTCGGCTTCGACGGTTTCGTCGTGTCCGACTGGAACGCGATCGAGCAGATTCCGGGCTGCACTAAGATGCACTGCCCGCAGGCGGTCAACGCCGGGATCGACCTCTTCATGGTTTCCGACGACTGGAAGGAATTCATCGCCAATACCGTCGCGGACGTCCGCAGCGGCGCGATCCCGATGGGGCGGATCGACGATGCGGTCTCCCGCATCCTGCGCGCCAAGCTGCGCAGCGGCCTCTTCGACGCTTCGCCGGCGACTGGGCCTCATCCTGACCCATCAGCCATCAGCGATGCCGCCTCGCGCGCGCTCGCCCGCGAGGCCGTCCGAAAGTCGCTGGTGCTCCTCAAGAATGAGCGCCACACCCTGCCGCTCCCGATAGACGGGCGGGTGCTCGTGGTCGGTGCCGGAGCAGACAGCATGGCGGATCAGACCGGCGGCTGGTCGCTGACTTGGCAGGGCAACGACAACAGCAACGCGGACTTCCCGAACGGCGAGACGATCCTCGGAGCGATCCGCAAGACGCTCGGGGCCGGCCGGGTCGATTACAGGCCGGATGGCAAAGGCGTGAATCTCCGCCGCTATCGCGCGATCGTCGCGGTTGCGGCGGAGAACGCTTATGCCGAGGGTGACGGCGACATCGGCTTTCCCGCGACCATGCGCCACAGCGCGCGTTACCCTGCCGACCTCGTGGCGCTCGATAGGGTCGCGGGCAAAGGCGTGCCTGTGGTCACCATTCTCCTGTCGGGTCGCCCGGTGTCGGCGAACGACCTCATCAACCGTTCGGACGCATTCATCGCCGCCTGGCAGCCGGGCACCGAGGGGCGGGGAATCGCCGACATGTTGTTCGCCGGACGCAATGGCCGGCCTGCCTATGACTTCAGCGGCAGGCTCTCGTTCGACTGGCCAAGGGACTGCCTGCGCCCCGGCAATGCCCAGTTCCGGCGCGGCTATGGCCTCAGCTATCGCCGCCCGGCGCGGCTCGCGCGGCTCCCCGACAGGCCGGCCATCGCGAATTGTCCACCCGAGTCAAACTAGAATTGGCAGCTATTTCNGCGCGCGGTTTGGCCTTTCCGTCTGAATCACACCAAAGGCGCTAATGTCAGCTTTCCACCTATTGCTGACATTCGGCCTGAGGAACCGATCCTGCTTGCAGCTTTCGACCCATTCCTGCCATTAGCCGGGAAGCAGACGAGCGCTCATCAGCCGGGGTCCGCTGGTGCAAAAGGCCGCAAATTGTCGCTCCCTGGTTCGATCACGCCATAGTGTGAAGCCGGAACTTCGTTCCATGCGCCAGCAAGGTCTCCGAGCGGCTCGGAGACGATCAACCTGGTNTTCTTCGACAAGGTCTGGAACGCTGGGATTTCCGGGTGCTGTTCTCGAAGGGTCTCGACCGTGGTCGAATAAAAGAGCGACGGCGGTTCGCCGATGCTGCAGTATCGGAAGGCCCAAACGCAAGCGCCATCGCTGATTGCCACGCTCATTCGCATCGGATGTTCAATTCCGTGCTTGCGGCAAACCTTCTCGATGAAGCCGACGGCTTGCGCGACAGCACCCGGCGGGTCGTCTTCCAGCCCAAAGGTCAGGGCAAGAAAGAAAAATATCTCGGTGTCGCTCGATCCTTCGATGCTCAGGTAGAGCTTCGGATCGACCGCGAGCACGAGTTCCCGTTTCACGTCCTGGAAGCCAGCGATCTGGCCATTGTGCATCCACAACCACTTGCCGTGTCGAAACGGATGACAGTTCGTCTGCTGGACGGGGGTACCCGTCGACGCACGGACGTGCGCGAACACCAGCCCGGACCGGACGTGTTCGGCGATCTCGCGCAGATTTCGATCATTCCAGATCGGGTCAACACCCTTGAAAAGGGCGGGAACGCCGCTGTCGTCGTACCAGCCGACTCCGAATCCATCGCCGTTCGTGGTGTGCGGCCCAAGACGCGCGTGAAGACTTTGATCAAGCAGCGAATGCTTCGGCTTGTACAGCAGGTCACCGATGTGGAGGGGGGATCCGGAATAGGCGAGCCAGCGGCACACGGATTGTCTCCCATCGTTCAACGGCGGCGCAGCAGCAATCTAATGCGCGAACGGACGCGAAAAATATCAAGGGAAACCCGCAGTTTCAGCGGACGCACCTCACGGTCGACATCGCCGTAGTGTCCCCTTTCCACCCAAAGCAGACATTGGGTGATTCAGTGCGAGCTCGCTTCCGAAAATAGGTAGAGCGTCAGGCCGTTTGGCTCGCGAACGCAGAAGCTCCGGTGCCCCCACGACTGAATTCCTAGCTCCTGTTGAATTGGAAGCTGATTACTTAGTGCGCGCCGATAGACATCATCGACCTGGTCTAGCTCTATGACCATGAACGCCCCTTGCGGAGAACGATCATCCAATAGGTGTTCAGCGTCGAACTGGGGCCGCGCCAGCACCTCAATAAGACCGGCTGCAGCGCCTATGAGCGTTCCTCGATCATCCGGCGAGCGATTCCACGAGTGAACCACTGGCATGCACAAGCCATCTCGATAGAATGCGACGGTCTCATCATAAATCGGCGTGAAGTAAGCGAACCGGAATTGCCGATCAGGCATGGCCTCTGCTCCACTGCACGGCATCGTACAACGTCTACGTCCGCTTTCCACCCAAGGCGGACGTTAGCTTAGCGTCTGCTTTCGACCCAAACCAGACATTAGCTCTCGTTCATGAGCGACCCAAACCAGCGCTGAAATTCCTTGCAGTGCCAATCCCCTCGCTCGCGCCAGAAGTCTCCTATACCGGGCTGCTTTGCGAGGAATAAGGCTTGTTGCTCGATGCCGCGCCAATGCTCTCGGTAGAGCTGTTTTCGCAGCCATTGGATCCGGGCCGATTCAATGAATCGGAACAAGCTCCCAACGAACACAACGAAGCGGACTCGCTCGTCACTCGAAAGAGCGTCGGTCCCGCCCAATCCACGCTGCCAGATGCCCGCAAAGCCGGTGGAGTTGTCAGCGATGGCCGCGCTCAGCGAGTGATACGTGGCGGCATGGGCCTGGGACGACGACGCTTTGACCGTCTTGGTCATCAGGTTGACCTGGATGCCGACAAAGATGAGCGACGGAATCCCTACGAAGGAGGCGAGGATCTGGGCAACGGCAGACCATTGTTCGAGCGACATTCCCCAGACCCCCACCAATGAAAAGGCCAAGACTTACCGAAGACCGCCATCAAGCGGTGAGAACGGGTTCCGTTCGCATGGTCTGCTGGCTCACCGATTCAGCTGCCTTTCGGATGACGTCGATGACAACGTCTGGCTGAGACAGCATCGGCACATGGCTGCTCGTCACCTCAGTTACCGTTGCCCCCATGCGCTGCGAAACCCAACGCTGTAGATCCGGGTGCACGGTATGGTCCTCTGTCGCCAAGACATACCAACTCGGCTTCGATTTCCATGCGATGTCGTTGGGGCCAAGCTTCTGCTGGTGAAACAGATCGAAGACCGGCGCATAGTGAGTGGCCCAGACGAGCTTCTGGTCTTTGTCGGATAGGTCGCCAGCGAAAAACTCAGTGCCGTTCGGGAGCATCCACGCGCGCCCATCGGCCACCTCGACACGAGAGAAGATGTCCGAGGGATATTTGTCGAGCTGGTCCTGCACGGTTTCGCCTGCGTCCGGGGCGACCGCTGCGACATAAACTAGAGCAACGACGCGATCGTCGACACCGGCGGCAGTGATGGTGGCACCGCCGTAGGAATGGCCGACGAGGATCACCGGGCTACCCACGCGGTTGAGTGTGCGCTTAACCGTCGCGACGTCCTCCTCGAATGAGTCGAGGCCATACTGGACGGAAATCACCTCATGCCCATCCGCCTGCAAGGCAGGAATTACCTTGCTGAAGCAGGAGCCATCGGCCCAAATTCCGTGGCAAAACACGATAGTGGGTTTAGTGGACATTGAGCACCTCCAAAAGAAACGGGATTGCGCTGAACTGGGCGCGCCCGCCGATTGGTTCGACTAACCAACTCGCCAACGGGTAGGGCCTGCGCCGCCCCTGCTACCGGCGCGGTGCTGAAACTGGTCGAAGTGTGCTGCGGTTCCCAGCCCTAGACCCTCGGTAGCCTAATGTCAGCTTTCCACCCATTGCTGCCATTAGGCTAATGTCTGCAATGGGTGGAAAGCGAACGTTAGCGTCCGTATCGAGCCACCTCGAAAGTCGGCTCAACCGTATCGGCGTTTAGGCGTGGGCGGCCCACAGCAGAGATCGTTCAAAAAGTCATAGCCGACAACAGATTTGCCGTTGGCATCCTCAATGCCCTCAAGCTGGAATTGGGGATCTCCGAAGAGCTGGCGGCCATAGGCGACGGCATCTTCGACCGAGGCAAATTCCAAAACGTCGTTTTCGCCCTGACGCGGGCCAACGAGCAACAACAATACCAGCCGAACCGGCCGCACTGCCGTTTCCCCAACTTGCGCCACCCTTCGGCGGCAAGTCGTCGATCCCTCTTGCGACGAATAACTGTATTCCAGAAAATCACGGCGAGTGTCAGGTTCATCAATGAGCATCGAAAATCCTTTTCCGGCNGACAATTCAATGGTCATGACCAGNCGTCGGCGGGATTTATTCCCGCTAGGCCGAAATCAGCGGCCCAGGCAATTCAAGCATCGAGACCGGACCGAGAATGTCTGGTTTGGGTGGAAAGCTGCCATTGCTCCACTCGACCACTGACGGCACAAGAGACGCATGAACACCCTCTGCTGCTCGCGTATGGCGGATGACCTTGAACATAAGTGCGACCAGCATGTTGACCGCGCCGCATGCCCTGACGCGATGATTGCTCCCGCGATGATTGCTCCCGTCCGAGGTGGTTACGGTATCTACGTGCGAGACGGTGCGGACGGCTACGGGAGCAGCGTCATTGAGATTGCCTATTGCCCTTGGTGCGGCAGCAAGCTGCCTCCCATCGGAGAAATCGACTTATCGAAGCTGCCGACTGAAGACCAACGCTAAGGTACGAAGCCGACCTTGGCTTGTGGCAGAAACGGGTGGAAAGCTGCCATTAGGGCGCTAAGCTATCCCCAAGATACGTTGTCGCGGGGCTGACGATGGAAGCGTTCGACTACGCCATGGGGCTAGTGTCGATTGTTGTCGGCATCGCCATGAGCGACCTGGCGGTGAGCTTTCACAAGCTGTTCCGACATAGGCGAACGATTTCCTGGGATGCGCGAACGCTGTTGGCGGCAGCGCTCACGTTCATCGTCCTTTTCAGCATGTGGTTCGAAATCTGGAGCGTCCATGCGCGGCCGGAAATCCTGAACTATCCGTTCCTCTTGAGTATGATCGTGGAACTGGTGTTGCTCTTTCTCATGGCCACGGCGGTGCTGCCCGACGAACCGCTCCCGAACGACGACCTTGCCATCTTCTACGACGAGAATGCACGGTCGATCTGGACATTCTTTCTGCTCTTTCAAATCAGCTACGTTGGTCACTGGCTGTATTTCAAGTTGACCAGCCCGAGTTACGACCTCCACCATATTTTGGCGCGACTTCCGGCGGTGCTGATGGTGCCTGTGGTTGCAGCTGTTCTGCTCCTGGTGCCGCAACGGCGAAGGTTGCATCTGATCCTCATAGCGACACTTGTGCTCTATTGGCTCGTCACCTATTCGGGCCATAGCATCGCTGAGGTGCCGCGCCGCTAATGGCAGCTTCGGGTCGGACGCGGACGCGGCAACTTTGGGTGGAAAGCTGCCGTTAGCTCGGGAAGGATCAAGGGCCGCTGCTTTCCGGCGCCGTCGATAGACATAGCGATTCAATTGCAGCGGCCGTGAGCGGAGTTCCTTTGACGGCGGCTGGCTTGATCCCGAGCCTCTCGCCATCGCCGATAATGCTCGGCAGATAGGCGTTCATCTTATCGGCGGCGACCTGCGCACGCGAGCGCGCCTGCCTCACGGCGGCAATATCCGCGGCGCCCAATGCGCCGGGATCATCGAGCTCGCCAAGAACGCTCCATGCGTCCGTTTCGTCATCCGCCTTCTGAGCATACCACTGAAGCTCGCCATAAAGGTTGGCGTACCCAAGCTGCGTCGCCAGCGGCATGTGTTCGGCAACTTGGCCGGCCATTGTGGCTTGCCAAACATTTGTTCGCGGGCGCCAGAGTTGTGGCTGACCGAGCGGAGAGCGTGGCGCTGGGGCAAGGCCAGAGCTGCTCCCAGTAAGCAATGCTCGTATTTGATGGAGACGATGGTCGATGCACGGTCGTTCCTGCTCACGCTTCACAACCGCTCCAAGGTCATACGCAAGCTCCTGATTCAGGGCTCGCCGTGCGTCTGCAACTTCGTTGCGCCAATGCAGCCAGTCGACTGCCTGCTCCGCCCCAAGAGCGATGAGCACGCCGATTACGATAATTCCAACTTCGCCAACAAGGGCGCGCCAGCCGTGCAGCGGTTTGGGAATGTGGAAGTGCAAGCGGTCGGCCCCCAGCGGTTACGTCACCGTAACAGAAGCGCCTAATGGCAGGAATGGGTGGAAGCTGACACAAGCGACAACCCAGTTTTGGCAATTTTGAGAGACGGGCCATTGCGGGAATTTCGGCACCTAAACCGCCAAATGCGGTTCGACGGCTGGACTTTAACCTAAGTCGATGCAAGCTGATTCGGCCGTCTGCGTGGAAGGACCGCCAGTAATGCCCATTCTAAAAACCCGCGTTGAAAACCCCCAAAATGGCACTCTCAACGAGATCGATACAATCGAGTACCGGGGGCGACCGTGGCTCGTCGTGGGAGGCTGGCGGGGACCAGACGATAAAGGACATTTTCGGCCAGCGGGATTGATTCGTCCGGTAAACGCAGAGTTTCAGGCGGGTGGCTGGCGGGGCAGCTGGGCGGATTATTTCTTGAAGGTCCTAATATCCGCAGCTGTAATCGACGGCAGCGAACCCGCACCACCCGAGCAATTCGAGATCGTGGAATCGCCCGATCTTAAGGTCGAACTTCCATCACTTCGCGGTCCGCATTGGTCCGCCGGGCGACGGCCTCGCTGAGCCAACACGAGGGCGCCTCATCCAAAATCGCGGAGAGACTTGAATACGTGCCGAGGCAGCGAATCTCAAATGCGATTGCCAGCGCCTCATGGCGTTTCCGCGCCTCAGCAGAAGGGGAGTTTCGCGCCGCGTGCTCTTCGTCAAGCGCGAGCTGCAGAAAATCAGGTTCGCTCGTGAGATCCACCCGCTAGCAAGAACAAAAATCCGCGGGGCCGCCAATCGGGTATTGCCCTGATGCATTCGGAGAAGCGCCTGACGTGGGTCTTGGACCGGAAGCGGTCATTAAGCAATGGCAGGAATGGGTCGAAAGCGGAAGTTGCCCTCAAGTCCAAGCTGGGGGTTCTTGCTCGCCTCAGTGATTCCCCCGACTGACTTTGCCCCCGGCATGGAACAGCAGTTGGCGATGAAACAGATGTTACTTCTGCCTATCGCTGCAGCGCTGATGCTTGGTGGCAGCGCCGGTGCACAGCAGGTCCAATTGAACGGTCGTCCGATTCTCCAGGCAGCCGCCAAGCTGAAGCCCGGGCAATATATCTGGGAGCCGGAGCGCGAAGCGACTGGCGCTGCTCTAGTCGTGGTCAACCTTCACACGCAAAGGCTGCTCTTCTTCCGCAACGGAGTGCCTGTTGCAGCCTCGTCCATATCGTCGGGAAAGACTGGCCATGAGACTCCGACGGGAGTGTTCACCATCTTGCAGAAGAACGAGAAGCATTTCTCGAAGACCTACAACAATGCGCCGATGCCGAACATGCAGCGCCTCACGTGGCGGGGCATTGCGCTGCACGCGGGCAACCTCCCCGGCTATCCCGCTTCGCACGGATGCGTTCGTCTGCCCCTGCAGTTTTCAAAACTGCTGTTCGGACAGACAGCGGTGGGAATGACAGTGGTCATTACCAGCCATCCGGACTTTCCTCACGAGGCAGGTTCGCCCGACATCGAGGTGGTCAGCACCCGCAACCGTTCCTCCATCGCGAATGCAAAATATGAGTGGAATCCGCAAAAAGCGCCCGACCTCAACGGCGACGCCGTCGTGTCGGTCGTGGTCAGCAAGGCCGATCACAAGGCAATCGTCATGAAAGGCGGGGTGCAGATTGGCTCCGCGCCCGTCTACGTCCACGGTAATGTTGCCGGGGCGGAAGCTTATGTCCTCGAATCCTGGGACAAGTCGGGCCAGCATTGGGTGAAGCTGCACTTTTCCGAGTTCGGGAAGGGAACGGTGACGAAGCCGGATGAGTCCGAGCATTTCGATGCTCCGACTGGGTTCCGCCAGGCCGTCCACAGTACGTTGAGGCCAGGAAGCATCGTCGTCGTTACGCCGGCGAGCCTGCGTTCTGGCATGCCGGGAACGCGTGAGACAGTTTTCGACGGGTAAACTTAGAAGGTCAGCTTTGCGTGGAAAGCTGCCATTAGGATTGGCGGGAAATCGCAAGCTTATGTCGCGGTTCGGATAGCTCTCCGCCGACTTGAATCGCTATGGCTTTGAAGGTTGGTAAAGCCACCTCGCTGGCGTGATAACGCGCTGAATCAGCTTGCGCGTTCAAGGTGCGCCTCTAGGATCAAGGTCGAGAGGATCGCCATCTAACGAGGCCGGAAGACTAGAGGCCTAAATTGCTCGATCAGCGCTTTTCCCCAACAGCCGACATCCCGGCGTTCCTGTCCGACGGCGGCCAGGCAGGCGCCTTGATGCGGTCTTTGGATTGGTCGCAATCGCCCCTCGGCCACCCTTCCGAATGGCCGCAATCATTGCGCTCGGTCGTCGGCCTTTTGCTCGGGTCTAAATTTCCCATGTTTGTCGCCTGGGGCCCGGAACTGGGCTTCCTCTACAACGATGCTTACGCCGTCATCTTGGGTGCCAAGCACCCGAAGGCGATGGGCAGCCGTTTCGAAGACATTTGGAAAGAGATCTGGCCAGACGTAGGGCCGCTTGCTCATCGGGCTTTGCAGGGCGAGGCGACCTGGCTCGAAGATCTGCCGCTCATCATGAACCGCAGCGGCTTTGACGAACAGACCTGGTTCACCTTCTCTTACTCCCCCGTGCGCGGTGACGACGGTCAGATCGCCGGAATGTTCTGCGCAGTCGCGGAAACGACCGAAAAGGTCATCGCACAACGCCGCATAGCCGAGGAGAACCGGACACTCGAGCAACGCGTTGCCGAGGCTCTGGCCGAAAAGAAAGTGTATGCGGACATCGTCGAGGGCACGGACGCCTTCGTGCAGATGGCCGATCCCGACTTCAACTTCCTGGCAATCAACAAGGCCTCAGCGAACGAGTTCGAACGCATCTTCGGTGTGCGGCCAAAAGTGGGCGACAACATGCTCGACCTGCTCAAGGATAGGCCTGAGCATCACGAGGCGGTGAAGCGCGTCTGGTCGCGAGCTCTTACCGGAGAGGCGTTCACCGAAATCGACGCATTCGGTGATCCGGCTCTGGATCGTCGCTATTATGAAATGAAGTATAATGCGCTTCGTGACGGACGGGGCGAGGTCATCGCCGCGTATCAGTTCGTGTACGATGTTACGGACCGGCTTCGCGACCAAGCGCGCCTCAAGGAGGCCGAAGACTCCCTTCGGCAAAGCCAGAAGATGGAGGCCGTCGGCCAACTCGTTTCGGGACTTGCGCACGATTTCAACAACGTGCTTGGGGCCGTCGTTGCCGCATTCGACATGATTCTCCGACGAGTAAGCGGCGACCCACGAATCCGCAGTTTCGCTGAAGCGGGGATGCAGGCGGCGCAACGGGGCGGCAAACTTACGGGCCAGCTTCTTGCTTTCTCCCGAACCCAGCGCATCGAGCTCACGCCATTGCTCGTTTGTGACGTTATCGAGAGGATCGAAGACTTCGTTGTTCGAACGGTCGGACCGCTGATCGAGATCGAGTTTGGCCTCAATCCTGCTCCCGTGCCGGTGCTAGCCGATGCCACACAGGTCGAAATGACCGTGCTCAACCTCGCGCTCAATGCTCGTGATGCCATGCCGGATGGCGGCAGGCTGTTCATCGGCACGGCGGTCCGACAGGTCGAAGGCGACCCGGAGTTGAAGCCGGGCCAGTATGTCGAGCTTACCGTGCGCGATACCGGCACCGGAATGGACAAGGATACGCTGCGGCGCGCGATTGAGCCGTTCTTCACGACGAAGCCAGTAGGCAAGGGTACGGGACTCGGTCTTGCGCAAGTATATGGAAGCACTCGCCAAGCCGGAGGCACTATTCGCATCCAAAGCGAAGTGGGCGGCGGCACGACCGTAAGTGTGTTCTTTCCGCGTACTGACCGGGCAATATGCAAGCGTCTCGCCGACCGCAGCGCCGCCGAAGCCGTGCTCAAGGGAACCGCTCGCGTGCTCCTCGTCGATGATGACGAGGATTTGCGGGGCGTTGTTTCGAGCGCATTAAACGTACTCGGCTACGACGTGATCGCCGTTGCTGACGGTCCGTCTGGCCTCGAAACGCTGCGCGCCAAAAGGCCCGACGTACTCGTTGTTGACTTCGCCATGCCGGGGATGAACGGAGCCGAGGTCGCAAGGCAGGCGCGCGGACTATACCCGGGCCTGCCCGTTGTGCTCGCTAGCGGCTACTCTGATACCGACCTCATCGAGCGGGAAGTCGGAAAAGGTGCGCAGCTCTTGCGCAAGCCGTTTGGAATCGATGAGCTGCTGCAGGCCGTTGGCCAGGCTGTAGAGTGCGCCTGATTTGTGGCTGCGCCAATGGCAGGAATGGGTCGAAAGCTGACACTCGGAATGGCAACTTTGGGTGGAA
>JGI24737J22298_10000385_pt1 | contig 15064 bp, 22 predicted proteins | sample KBSCornC3_FD_22298 | JGI IMG/M metagenome (IMG submission 22298) | reverse complement strand
CGGTGATCCTCACCGGCCGCCATGCCCGGGTAGCTCAGTTGGTAGAGCATGCGACTGAAAATCGCAGTGTCGGCGGTTCGACTCCGTCCCCGGGCACCATTATTTCCTAATAAAAACAGTAACTTACCTCAAGCCTCGCTCTTTGATTGGGTCGGGGCTAAGCTAGCACAGTGCTAGCACGCAGCTTTTCACGCCTTCAGAGATATCAAGACGTTAACCTTCTGCGGCTTATGCCGGGAGGGGCTGATCTAGCACATTTCAAGCACAGCCAGCACAGTCCGCAAACCGGCCTGCGCTATGATTTTGGGGCATGTTACGCATGGAAATGGGCCGGGTAGCCGGGAAAGAGCCTTACGCGATATTTCAACGGCCAGGCAGCGTGGTCTGGTGGGTGCGGTTCAGCATCCGGGGTGAAGGTCAGATCAGGAAATCGCTGGGAACGTCGGACGAGGCCGACGCACGGCGACAGGCCGCAAAGCTCTGGCACGAGGCGCAGTACCGGAAAGAGAACGGGCTACGCGCTGTCCAACGCACCTTTCGGGCGGTGGCCGAGGAATTTTGCGATCATATGGACCTGCTCTCCGAGCGCGGTGAGGTTCGGCACGATAGGGGCGACCGGATCAGGCCGCTGGTCGAACGCTATTTTGTGCCGTTCTTCGACAAGAAGCCAATCGATGCGATCACCGATGCCGATGCCTACCGCTATCTCGAATGGCGCAAATCATACTGGACGACCGGCCCCGGCAAGGATCAGACGCATATCGAATATACCCGGGCTGGAAAACGGATCAGACGACCGGCAACCGATATGCGCCGAGTGCCCAGCCTGAGCAGCCAGCGTGGTGAAGCTGTCGTACTCCGGCAACTTTTCAGGCAGGCGGCGAAATGGGGCTACATCAATCAGAGCCAGATACCAGACGTGGGAACGCCGCGTGTGCCACCGTCACCTCGTCCCAGCTATTCGGTTGGTGAGATGAGCAAGCTGCAAAAGCTTGCTCAGAAGCGGATGCATGACAAACAGGTCAATGAGGAGGTTCGGCGGGATCGGACAATTCTCTACGCTTACATCACGATCGCGTGCTGTACCGGAATGCGACCCACAGAACTGCGAAATCTGAACTGGGGTGATCTGCTCGGCTATCGTGAGGGTTTGGACAAGCGGTTGGGTGATCGCGACATTCGCATCAGGGCGCGCGGCAAGGGAAAATCCCGCGAGTTCATTCCTCTGGAATATGGGTTGAGCGAGTTTGACCGGCTTTGGCGCATGTGGAAATCCCATCATGACGACGACGAGCCTGCCGACGTCGATCCGGTTTTTGCTGCGCCGGATGGCAGGCGGCTAACCTCGATCAACAAGAGCCTCAACGCCTTGTTGGAGGCGGCCGGTTTAAAGGAGGATCATCGTGGCAAGAAGCGCGATGCCTACAGTTTCCGGCACTTTTATATCTCCCAGCAGCTACGCGCCGGGGTCGATGTGTTTGTGCTGGCGCGCAACACCGGCACCAGTCCCGACATGATCGACAAATTTTACGGGCAAGTCAGCGTTGAGCAGTTCAAGGATGCGCTGCGCCCCGACTGGATTGCATAGCTCAAATCATCCCTGCGCGGGGCCGCAGAAGGCGCAGCTTGCTCTTGGATGCGCAAACGCACGCAAAGCATCTGCTGGCTTCTGAGGACTCTCGCAGGGGCGGAAAGGGTAACCGCCTAAACTTCATGCTATGGCGCTTACCGTTGACCGGGCGGCATTTCGAAGGATCAGCAAAAAAATTTGTGTTCACCCGTTGTTCCCGGCGACTCCAAATGCTACGCCGTCGGCAAATCGGTGATTGAAGGAGCATAAGTATGTCAGATGGCTCAGGTCCGTCAGTTGTCGATTTGTTTTGCGGCGCGGGCGGCCTAAGCGAGGGGCTTCGACAGGCAGGGTTCGTGCCGAAGGTCGGTGTCGATTTTGACAAGCATGCTGCCGCCACTTACCGGAAGAACCATCCCGGCGTTCCCGTTATTGAAAAAGATATTGCCGAGGTAACTAGCGCAGAAATCAAGAAACTAGCCGGATTGGATAGGATTGATCTAATTGCAGGTGGACCCAGCTGCCAAGGCTTTAGCACTCACGGCAAACGGATGCAGGATGATCCCCGCAATTTCCTATTTGAGCACTTCGTTCGGCTAGTCGATGAAATTCGTCCTAGGATGTTTCTAATGGAGAACGTCCGGGGAATGCTTACCTATAACAAAGGCGCGTTCCGTCGTCAGATTGAAGCTGCGTTCGCAGAAATTGGATACCGTACCAATTTCGCTCAGGTCCTCGCTGCCGATTATGGCGTGCCTCAGTTGCGGCATCGAATACTCTTCATAGGGACGTGCGAAGACGAGCTACCGCTGACCTTCCCGCCACCGACGCATGGCGATGCGGAAAGCGGTCTCCTTCCATATATTACAGTGGAGCAAGCCATCGGTGATTTGCCGCTGATGGGCGAAGAATTCATGAAAGTGCGCCGCCGCTATAAAACTCCGCCACGCGGTCCTTATCAGGTCTATTGTAGATCGGGCGCTCCGACAGAGGTGTCGCTACACATAAGTCGCCCGTTGTCAGCTCAGGCATCTCGACTTGCGAAGTTCATTGGACAGGGGGAAGGGCTGCGAGCGGTGCCGGTTGACCACCTGCCCGATCGCTTCCGTCGGATGCGCAAGATATCCAATGGTGAACTGCGCCGGGATTGCACCACCCTTTACCATCGGCTTTCGGTAGAAAAGCCATCTTACACTATCACGTGCAATTATAAGAATGTTGCGTCAGGCCCGTTTCTGCATCCCTTCGAAGATCGGGCGATTTCGCATAGGGAAGCGGCTCGCTTTATGTCATTTCCAGACCGATACGAGTTTGTGGGCTCCGCTATTGCGCGACAGATTGGAAATTCGGTGCCCCCACTGCTCGCGCGGTCGATTGGCAAGCATATTTATGAGATGCTTAGGGGTGACGTAAGCGAGGTGCAACATTACCAAGTCGCGTGATGAAGAAGATTCGCGCAGAGCGGGTGGCCCTCGCCCTTACCAATTTGGCCAATTGGCGGAGCCGCGTTCATTCGCAAGGCTCCACCCATCTGTTTCCCTTGCTTGCGCTATTAAGCAGTGGCGCTGGCACAGCGCAAAGTCCCATTCAGTTTAACGAAACCCCCCATGAATTCGACTTTTGGGACAGGTATTTCCGACTACAAGATGCGGAAGACGCCAAGCCGTATTTCAACCCCGTAACTCTTCGTTATGCAGAAGCGGGTTTCCCTCATTCTAATTCAGCAACGATACGCAAAAACACGTTTGCTGGGAAATGGAAGGCGGCCACCCACTCCCGCCAAGGCGATCAAGATGAGTGGCGTCTATCCGAAAATTATGCCGACGTTTTCCGCGAGAAAGTTCTTAGCAAGGGCGGGACGACCTCGCGTGTTCCCGTCGTTGATGTGGCAGTACTGCTATTCCGTAACGATATCTTCCCCGATACAGTGGACGTAAGAGATCTCGAAACGAAATTCCGAGGCGCCTTCCCGCAGCGCGATGCTGACTACGAGCGCATGTTCGTTTTCCATGATGAAGAAAGCGATGGGTGTTTCGCGGACGAGGCAATCGAACAAGACTATGAGGCCGCTATTATCGCTTCACTTGTATCGGATATACGGGATGTGAAGGGTCTTCCAGTTGTTCCTGACCAACCCGTTGAGATGGATTTGGATGATCCGATCCTAACCCAAGTGCAGAAACTTTTGCATTTCGGCACATCAGGCATCATGTTTTCCGGGCCGCCTGGAACGGGAAAATCCTATTATGCGAAGCGAGTTGCAAAGCACCTCGTCCAAGATCCCAGTGCAGACATTTTCCGAGTCCAGTTTCATCCGAGCTACGGATATGAGGACTTCGTCGAAGGCTATCGCCCCGACGAAGAAGCTAAATCGGGATATCAGGTTGTCGATAAAACGTTTCTGAACGCTTGCCGAAGGGCTGATAAGATACGCGAGGACGGTCAACTGGTCGTCGTGATCGTAGATGAGGTAAACCGTGGTGATCCCGCTCGCGTGTTTGGCGAGCTTCTAACATATATAGAGCAAGATTATCGGGACGAAAGCTTCCAACTCCCGTTCTCCGGGCGCCCGCAGTCCATCCCGAAGAACCTAGTTTTGTTTGGAACGATGAACCCTTATGATCGGAGCATCGCGCAAGCAGATGCTGCGTTTGTCCGCAGATTTGATCATGTTAAAATCGAGCCGTCGCGTGAGATAACCGAAATGCTGTTGGAGGAGGCCGCTGGTTTCGAGCCCGATCACGTCAACATGATCGGGGATTGGTTCGACGGAGCGCAAAAGATTTTGCCGTTCGGCCTCGGTCACAGCTATTTTTCTCGGATCAAGAGTATTGATGATCTTCTCTTGGTATGGCGTTACCGTATCAAGCCGGCAATTGACGTGGCGCTTGAACTGAGCGACCAAGCAGACGCCGAAAATCTCGAGAGAAGCTTCGAGGCACTCATCAAGCGTCTCGAAGGCGCGGCAGATGACAATTGAAATCGTCGATTGCGAGGAATTTAGTGAGGTTAGCATCCGCCTGAGATCCTTGATGCAGGATGGCGAACTGGCGATCGACCCACGCATAGCATCGAAGGGATATTTGGCCGCCGCGTTCAAAGGAGGCCAAGTCATACTACGAACCACAAAATTTGTCGGTCTGATCCCCCTAACGGCAGATGTCGCTATCCGAGTGAAGCCGCGCGCTAGCATTAGCAATTTATCTTACATGCTAACCCGATCCCGGAAAGCACCTACTGCAATATCGGGTTTTACGAGGAGTTATTCTTCAAAATTCATACGAACTGACAACGTGGAAAGCCTTTTCGGGCGTTCGTTGGTGTTTCAATGCCAAGCGATAGCCCGGCGGGGACTTATAAAGCGATATGAACGGCCGATTACGAACGCGCCTTGGCAAGGTCGATTTTTGGCCGCCGACACTGTTCGTAAGCATGCCTCAAAGGGCGTCCGCTTTCGGCATGAATTTGATCAAAGCATTCTTACTGATGCGACGATTGATAATCAGGCCATAAAAGAGGCGCTCAAGATCATCCTGAAATGGCATCGGCAGCATGAACGGAAATCCCCCCTAATCGCTGATATCACTCATGCACTCTCGTTTTTTAATAACGTCCCTGATTGGATTAAAAGCAGGCCTGAACTTGTCTTTGAACTTAGAAGTCATATGTCCGCGCGCAGGAAAGCACGTGCAGATTATGCTGACGCGCTCTGGTCTTCGTATGCGATTTTGGAAAGCGCCATTCCGGATCTTGGTGGAAGTGGCACTCTAAATCTTGATTCCCTGATCGTGAACGTTTCGGAGGTTTTTGAAGCCTATCTTCGGCGGGAACTTTCGGAGCTGTTGGGCCGTAAGGGGTACAAGGTCCAAGACGGTTGGAAGCGCCCTCACCCGTTTTTTGTCGATGGACGAGCATATACAGTTCATCCTGACATGATCATTCGGCGCGAAGGTGCTGTCGTAGCCATACTCGATGCCAAGTACAAACCGGAGGTTAGCGAGCAGGATCGTTATGAAGTTCTGTCTTTTATGGATGTTATGCAAGCGCCGACGGGCGGCTTCGTATGTCCAGCTCATGGTACGGAGACATCGCGTCTAATGGGCGTGACTTCATCAGGAAAGCGACTACATAATTTTCGGTTCGACCTAGCGGCTTCCGACCCGTCCGCCGAAGCTGCGAGATTTGCAGAGAATGTCGATCGTATGGTTCTTGGGCGCCAGGATTTCCTATGAACGGTGGTCAACGTCCACAGGGCGTATCGCTTGAGAAGTTATTGAAGGCGGGCGTTCCACCTTCGGCTGCGAGGTCGCGAATTATGGCGGCTATTCGAAGCCGTAATACATCGCCGGAGGTCGCGCTTAGACGCATGTTGCACCAGCGCGGGCTTCGTTTCCGGCTAAAAGCAAAGAATTTGCCCTGTAAACCGGACATCATCTTCCCCAGCCAGCGGCTAGCCGTTTTCGTCCATGGGTGCTTTTGGCATCAGCATGATGGATGCAAATATGCAAGAATACCAAAATCTCGGATCGAATTCTGGGCAGAGAAATTTCGGCGGAACCGACACCGGGATGCTCGCAATATCGCAACGCTTCAAGAGTGTGGGTGGACGCCAATCGTCGTCTGGGAATGTGAGCTGAAAGATGAACTAAGGGTCATCGAGATCGCCTCTCATGTCGAAGGTCTCGTCAGAGGTAATCCGAACACCGCATAACTTCGTTGCGTATTTCCTCGCCAAGCTCGGTGAGAATAAATAGCCGGTTACCCTGAACAACCTCGCCTTTTAGCAGTCCCAGCGACCATAGCGCTGACACTGTACGCGGGTTGACGTCAGGGTAAGGTTTGCGTTTGCAGCCTGGTTCGAATTTGGTCAGCGCACCCTTCTGAGCTTCTGTTAGGCGGTCAATCATCGTCGCCGCTATTTCCATTTCCAATACTAAGCCAAAAATTAAAACTTCTGGGTCCCCCTCAAATTGGCATGACTTGTCCGTTTTGTCGACACCTGCTGGATCGGGTTGGGAGAACCACCCTAGTTGATCGCTTCCCCCGTGACCTCAGTTGTCCGCTGTCTAAGCGAAAATGAGATGGGAGGTGGCCAAGGCCGCTGGCTCTTGACCACGATATGAGCTTCCGCAAGATTGAGCTGGAGCAGCAGGCGAAGTGTGCGGTAATGCTGCTCGGTTATATCGCGGACATCGTACCGTCGCATCAATATTCCTCCGCTAGCATGATGGCCATGACGCGCTTCGTTGTCGCAGGATCGGCTGGATCGCTCTCGGCTTTGCCCAGATCGCGCCGATAGTATGTGATCTCCCAGATAATCTGAAGCTCGTGGATCGTTAGCATTCCGTAGTCATGCGCGCCGTCCGGATCACTATCCGAGGTAAAGGTATCGAAATTCCGGACGGCATGAACGATGGCGTCCTTCACCGGAACAGCTTGGGCCGCTACGCCAGCGGAAAGGAACACCCATCCGTCCTCCCCGGTAAAACGGAAATGGTCGTTGAGGCGGGCGATGGTTGCCCGCCTCGTTGCGTCCTCGCTCACGCGCCTGCCTTTTTGGCCTTGGGCTTGAAGTTGGCCTTGCGCTCAGCAACAGCGGCGGTCAGCTGAGGATCGAGTTCGCCCACGTTGATCGCTTCGATGATCGACGCGATGATGCCCGGCACCTCGGCCAAATTCTCGACTGCGACCGCGTTCATGCCCTTGGCAAATTCCAGCGGCTTGCTGCCATAACGAAGTTGGAAGAACAGTTTGCCGCTGGCATCGGTGAACCAGCCCTTGCGGATGGCGCGAGGCGCATCGACCCGGATTTTCTCGCCTTCGGCATTTTTGCGCGTGACCTTCTTGGTAGCGGTGAAGGTCGTTCCGGCAATCTCGGCTTCGGCCAGCGCCTTCTGCTCTTCCAGATAGCGCAGTAGCTTCGCCCGGAAGCCATGTTCGGATGCGCCGACATTGATCGGGCTGGCAGCGGTAAGCTTCAGGGACTTGAGGATCGACATGGGCATCTCCTTGTTTGTTTCGGACAAGGCAAGCCGTAACGTCGTCGTTCGTGAGAGCGACCGAAGATTGGCCTTAACGATCAAAAATAAATTAAAATAATTCATACGCTGCGATCAAGGATCGGGCTGATGTGCGGCCATAAATACGAGCAGGATCGTATTTTGAGGACTATGGTCATGATAGTGGATGACGTTTATGCATTTTTCCGGGCAGTGGGTATAACCCGCTCCCACGCCCATTTTTCTGTCGAGCACATGGGCTATGGTCGGCGCTATTATGATTACCTGCGCTGTTCTCGTGCCCAGCCCAATGTTCGGGCTGTCTTCCGCTTGGCGCTAACGCTGCTCGACATAGCAACGGACAGCAATCGGACGCCTGATGAGAACCGCTGCGCTTCTAACTTGGGCAAGCGCGCCTTTGCCAATGTGATCAGCCGTTGTCGGCCGGATCAGCCCAGCAAGCGATAAACTGTTGCCGGGCTGCATTTCAGTTCACGCGCTATTGCGCGGGGCTTCATGCCATCATCGCGCAGTTTCCGAACCTCCGCTGCGTCGAATCTCTGTTTGCCGCCACGATATACGCCACGCACCTTGGCCTTCTCGATCCCTTCGCGCTGGCGTTCCTGCCTGATATCAAGTTCGAATTCGGCAACAGCTGCCAATATGCCCAGCATAAGCTTGCCGTGGCTAGTGGTTGTATCGAGGCCGCCCTGTTGCAGGCAGCGGAACCCGACGCCCTTCGCAGTGAGGGCCGCAACTATATTATGCAAATCCTGCGCCGATCTGGCGAAGCGATCGAGCCGGGTGACGAGGAACGTGTCGCCTTCGCGGCAAAAATCGAGCGCTGCTCTCAACTGTGGCCGGTTCGATGCAGATTTGCCGCTGACTTGCTCCTGAAAGATTTTCTCGACGTTATGGCTGGCAAGCTGCTCCACCTGGACGTCGAGCGATTGGTGGGTTGTGGACACGCGGGCATAGCCGACAAGCATTGCTCCTCCTTCGAGCGGTTAAAGACCCTGTTGCGATTGTGTCTTTTGGAGGGAAGAGCAAGCCTGCCAAGACGCCTTTCCGCCGTCGGAAAAATGTCTCGGCAGGCTGTAATCTGTTTGCGCCTATGCGTCCCTGCGCGTCCCGCTGAAGGGGGGGCTATGGCAAGCAACCTATGCGCGGCCATCTAGCACAAGTATCCTCAGCGGGTTTCGAAGGGCAGTTAGGCCGCCATGACTGGGACTTCGACTTCTGGAACTGGCAATGCAGCATGTCCCTTGAACAAGGGCTTTTTGCCTTGGCCGAATGAGTAGCGTTCCAGGTTGATCGGGTACATTTCTTGCCCAGCGACCAACATTGCTTTGACCGGCGTATCAGCTTCCCATCCCAGCACGACGACGCAATTTTCCACGACGGGGGTTTTATAGCCATATTTGTCGGTGGAGGCGTAGAGGGGCGACATAACATATCGCGACAGGTGCCCATCATCAGCGGCTTTCCTACTCGCTTCCCGAATCTCGCTACCACCAGACTGTTCCAGCCAATCAATCCATGCTGCGTCCGAGACCGAACGTAGGCGTTCTTCTGCACTGTCGGCGGTTGCGAACAATAGGCTGAATTTCTCGTCCCCGAACTCGAACATCGCGCTGGGGGCTTTGGTTGGGTCATTGTGGAAATAGCTTATCGCAATTTCGGGGCGGCGCTTTTTGCGAGGCTGGACGACGACCGGCGCTACCACCTCGCGCGTCCCTTCCTCATTACCGTCATGATTCTCTATGATCGTCCTGGCTTGGGGAAAGCCAGCAGCCGCAGGCTCATGGTCGTCATTGGCGATTTCATGGGCATCTGGTGAGCTTGCGAGCTTCATGTCGTCCTGTGGACAAATCATGGAGCCGTCATGATTTATTTTTTTTGATTTCATTTCATTGCGCCACCAAAACTCCAGCAATTCTGCGGCTCTCAGCCCCAAAATGGATGAAAGTCGGTTGAAGTCAGGTTGAAAGACGGATGAAATATGGATGAAATGACGTTGGAATGCAGCCAGCAGTTCATCCCTATCGCTGTTAGGCTGAAATGTGGGTGAAATTGCCTGCGATTGCGGGGCCATAATGATTTGATCCCGTCCATGGCGCTTGGCGTATTTTATCTGGTTGGCAGTCAATTTGATCGGGCCGGCATAGGCAAAGTCGGTGCGGCCTGTGCGGCGCCGGATGCATTCTAGGAATGTTGCGGCAAGGCGGTCGGGGAGAGCCTGCTTGTTCATTAGCGTGCGGATCACGTTGTTCAAAACGTTGACCGTTTGAATATCGGCCTTGCCACTGTTGAGGCGGCCAAGGCTGTTGGCAACTTCATCGCACAGATCGAGCCAGCGGGGTGCATTGGGTTTCTTCGTCATTATGTTCTGTTCTCCGAAAATGGAATGGACCTGCCCGGCGGGGTGCAATCGCCAAGCAGGTCCAAATTTTCAGGAAAACAGAACCGATGGCTTTTCGCTTGAACAGCGAAGCACCCACCGTTCAAAATATTTAGCGCGAGGGTTTGTCCCCCTGCGCCATTACACAATACGGAACCCGGCTACGCCATGTCATTATTCTTGCGACCGGAAAATCTTTAGCCGCTAAACTTTTCCGCCGACGGGTAGGCAATTGGCAACCTCTGCCCTGCCATCAGCAACCCGAACAGCAAGGGGTGCGGAATGGTAGATAAAAATTGGGTAGAACTGATGGCGGCTTTGCGATCCACGGTGATCGACAAGGCGGCGGCACGTTCGCGGCAGGAAGCAGAGGGCTTTCCTGAAATCGTCGAACAACGTCGCGCCAAGATACTGAGTGAGATCAGCGCAGCAGAAAATCTCGCGCTGGACTACGCCATGAGCGACGCCGAGTTCTGGAGCCGCACCTGTACCAAACCCTTCTACGCGCATCGCCCGGTGGATCGCATTCGCCAGCATGAAGCCGAGATGCAGATGCGCCTCGGCAACTATCGGAATTTGCTGAGCGTTGATTGGGAACCGGACACTGGCGATGAGTTCAGGGCTTTCCTCGATGAGGTCATGTCGGAACGCGACCGGCTTGCAAAAGTCGTGAAGGCAGCGCGCATGCTCGCTCAAACCAAGGTGGCACGCGAGCGGACGTTCATGGATTGGTTGCTTGCGGGCGCTGATCCCATTTCATGGGAGGGGCGGCAGAAAATTTACGCCAAGCTGGCCAGCCATCTCGACTATGGCACTGTTACGACATTCCATCTGATGATGGAACTGGGCTTTGCGGTCGTGAAGCCGGATCAGGTTCTCAATCGGCTTGTTGGGCGCATGGGCATCATGACCGAATATGAGGTCCAGAATAAACGAACCGGCGCACGCATGTGGCATCCCGTCGGACCTAACATGACGACCGATATGGCGCAGCGTCTAGGCCAGAATGATCATTTCAACTGGTCTCTGCAAAAGCGCATGGCAGAAATTTCCGACGCTACGAGGATTTCCATGCGAGCCTTGGACATCATCATCGTGAAGTTAGGCCAGACCGATGACGAAGCCAACGGCTATGCTCGGACGATTTGCGGCGATCCGCCACTATGCGGCCAGTGCAAGGCCAGAACGCATTGCGATCTTGGCAGCGCAGGGATGGTAAAGCATGGACGGCGGCACCGAGTGCCCACGTAATCGCCACAGAAGCGGACTGGGTGGAAACGGCCAATAGCAGGCAGTCCGCTCACAAGTCGTTCGAGCTAGGGGATTAGATGTGCCGTTCATAGTCGCCCTGGATGTAGGCGCGCATCGCTCCAGCTTCTTGCTCGATCTGGTCGAGCCGNGATTTTACAAGATCGCCAATCGACACGAACCCAACTAACTGATCGCGCTCCACCACCGGGAGATGACGGACGCGCTGCCCTGTCATCAGAGCCAGGGCGGCAATGACCGCCGTATCGGGGGCGACAGTGAGCACGGGTGAGGTCATCACCCGATCGACGGTCCATTCCATCACCGCCGCGCCGTTGGTTCGAAGTGCGTAGATCAGATCACGTTCGGACATGACCCCGACGATCCGCTCCCCGTCCAACACCGGGACCGCACCGATGCGCTCATCGGCAAGCAGCTCAAGGACATGCCACACCGTCTCCCCGGGCGTGACGGTCACAACGTCGCTCCAACTCCGCATAGTGCTCGAGATCGTCATACTGCCCTCCTGACTTCGCGGCCCTCCGTGCTGACATTATACCATGCNCGGATGGGGTGGCCCAAACCATTCCTCCCCCGCCCATACCGCGCGAATGACNCCGACTGATCGCGATCATCTCGGATAGAGGCCAGCCCCACCTCCTCCCCAGGCACGGGTGACAGGAACAGATCACGTCTAGCATAGTCTTGCTGATATAAGGTTTGCCCATTGCGAAGAACGTGGACCTGAAAGGAAGTCACTGTGAGTGGCATCACGAAGGAAGAATTCTGTCAGCGGTTCAAAGCCAGGATGATCGCTATCAACGGGGAAACACTAGCCGATGGCAGGAATGTCGCGGACTATGCCGACGATGCGGTTGGACGGTATTGGGACACCGACTGGCAACGGGATCAAGGCCCCGAGGCCTGTGCAGATGCCGACAAGGAAGAGCGGGGGGAAGAAGACGAATGATTCAGGTGGCATCCTGATATGCGCTAGAACGACGTTAGGTAGCGCGGGTCAAGCGTGTTATACTGAGCCATCCCGGTTCCGACTCTGTGCGTGCATGCCGTGACTGAGAGACAATCGCGCTCCCGCTCGACGAGGAGAGTGCCATGTCCACCTCACCAAACATCCCATTCCCATTACCACTGCGGCAGACTGTTCTTCATGACCGGGTCGAGCGGCTGGGGCTCGCACTTGGCGCTTCACAGGAACGAACGTTCCGCGCCCGTGCCCTATCGCAACAGAACGAACGCGATCTACAAGCCGCTATGNACTGTTGGGAGAACGAAGGCGGCACTGCCACCGGCGTTCCGCCAGCACCGAAGCTCACCATTCGACGGAAAGTCAGCACCCTTCAGTTTTCCGCTGATCTATTTCGCGATGACACGTTAGGGCGTGCGGTCATTCTGAACGCAGTTCTGGTATTGATGGCTGCAACTATTATCGTTGTTTTCTTCAGTTGATGAGACTTTTCTGAAACGAATAAACCTAAAATGGAGAGAACAATGAACCCTACCATGAGTCATTTGGATCTCGCAGCCGTGATGATCAGAGGTCAGTTAAGGCTACCGCTGGTTCCGAACAAAACACAGATAAAATTGAAAAATCTTGAGAATTTGCTAACCACTGCACGAGATCAGGTGGCTTGCGGTGATCTTTTGACCCGCACTGACATACGTCATCTNAATAAAGCCTTTGATGANCTGTCAGAACGGTAANCGTGGCTGCTGCTCTCATCGGCCATGGTTGCCGCGAATGTCGGCACGTGGTTGTTCGTGCTTGAACTGCGAACTTCGCTCATGGGTCAATCGCGGCAGCTTCTTTATCAAGAGCCTTGGCNCGGTCACGCGCCGCATCGCGTAACTGTGCTGCNTTCGCCTCGAGGTCCTCGGCCTCAACATCGGCTTGCCGCTGGTAATTTTCTCCCTCGGCCTCCAGCGCTTCCGCAGAAGCCTGCCTAGCTTTTCGNGCGGCATTATTTGCTCGATCCTGCACTTTACCCGCTCTCTCTGCAGGACCGGAGCCNTCATAAGCTACGCCCGATGCGTTCGCCGCAGCCTCATCTTGCTTCTCTCCCGCCTGCTCAGCGGGGCCTTCGCATCCNGCCAACCAGAGCAAAGGAAANAAGGCCAGAAATAAGCCCTTCAACGTGCGATGGCTTCCACACGGGGCAGGTCTAAATGCTTCCGAGTAAGGTTGCGATCTGATCATATTGAATCCCGTCGATACTGACGCACAGTGCAGGTCGCGCAGGTGATGTTCGCCTAGCAACGACCGCCCTCATTTTCCCAGTCGTCGAGAGCGCGGGTGAGTNCATCATTCCGTGCAGTGCTCCACCATGAAGCATTTGCGCCTTCTGTGAGCTTCGCCTCTCGCCGAATACGGGTGGTTAGCCAGAGCCTAGCTGCTACAATTTTTTCATAGCCGTGGACCGATCCAGCGTAGGCGATCCGCGCNACGGCGCTGACGAAATCATCCGCCCAATCCGCCTCTCGCGGCTTGGATTCCGTAATCGTGATCATGGGAGAAACTCCCGTCATGCAAGCGGGAGCGCCCAAGTCTCTCAGTCACGGGATGCTTGCAAACAGAATCCGGTGATGAAATCATCTTATCATATAAGGAGAGCGAATCGCCTGCATTTTTCGCGCGGCGGGCAGTTCCGTAGCAACTGGCCGTTGGANAGGTAACTTAGAGTGCCGAGAGCCTGTTTTGGCCCTACTGAGGCATAAGCCGAACCACCGGCTCTCCGCCCAAGCCAGCCATGACAGCGCGGGCCGCATCATTCACGCGTTACCGCAGCAACTGGACGACAAAGGCAGAGACCTGCGCAGCTTGGTTGCGGGATCTCTGTCGCGGTTCTCGAATTCAGGCATCTCGGCCTGCATCGCGCAACGGCGTCGGCGAGGATCGTCTCGAAATCCAATGCCTCAATGATGCCGGGCGCGGGAAGGCGCGACAGATCACGGCGGTGAAGGTNGCATCGGCCATGGCCGCCATGTCGGGGTAGGCGAGGGAGGTGCGCTATGCCCCTATATTTGGACGGCCCGCCTATCCAAATGCGAACCGANCGCTGACTATCTCCAAGCGACCAATTTCAGGCCCAAGAACCGTTTTGGACCTGATCAGAAAGCTGCCGCTTGGCCTGCGCGATTGCGTCATTCAGATTGCTGTATCGGAATGCGCCCACGCAAAAAGAGTCGATTGGTCGGCGCGTAATCCCGAGTTTCACCATCTCGGTGACTTCCGCTTCAGTGAGGGATGTTAGTCCCAGTCCCGATCGATANTCCAGTTCCTGATTCGTTGTCACGGCGCGTTCTCCGCAGGAGCGACATGCGACATGTCAGGTATCCTTGTCCGATCTTGCCTTAGAAATCGGCTACGAGTCTGGTATGCCTTGCTACTGACTTCGCCGTCTGCAAACTGGCGCGCTAACGAGCTCTCGTTCTTTTCCACGACTTTCATCAGAGCTCTGAGGCTATCGTCATAATCAGCCGATTTCGTGGCCCGTTCCTGGGCAAAGACATGGGCCCCATGCTCAGGATACGGAGTAGCGTTGACTAGCTGCCGAGTATGTAGCGAGGCGTCTCGATGAAATTCATACGCGGTCCGGGTTGAAGCTGATTCAGCGTTCATGATGGAGGTCTGTTCTTGAGCAAGCAAGGAGTTGAGGTCGCGATGTGGCACATCAGACTGANCACATCCGCCATCATCTTCCCACCGCGTAATACTGGGATCGCGTANAGACGTATTATCTTCGGGCCGGGTCATCGTGCTGCTCCCTTGCGTTTGAGCGGGAGCGCGTATCATCTCTCAGCCGTCACATGCGGATCTGCCGAACGGTA
>JGI24737J22298_10000382_pt1 | contig 15085 bp, 14 predicted proteins | sample KBSCornC3_FD_22298 | JGI IMG/M metagenome (IMG submission 22298) | reverse complement strand
ACAGTTTTGCTTGCCGGGAATGAAGAAGGAATAGTTATACCATCGGCTTTTCTTAAAACCGGAATCCTTTGATTGGTCATTTCCATAGCAGGAATTGACGATGGCACCAGCATCCAGCCAAAAGCATTGGTTACGCCTTTTGGATTTCCGTTGTCAATACGGATAGCGTTTTTCCAGTTACTGTCATCAAGTCCGGCGGTATTCCAATCTTTTACCGATTGGTTTAAATCTACCCGCTCGCCCGGCCCCGCAACGTAATAAGGATGCCAGCCGATACCGGTAATAGGCTGAAATGATTTATCACGGATGCCTTTCCATGTTTTATTGGTATTGATGATTTCTTCATTTGGCGTATCGCCCTGTATAATGAAACCTGTTTGCAGCGAGATCTGTGCTTCGGGGCGATAATCGCCATCATTCCAAACTACAGCGGCAATGAGGTTTTTGCCCGGCTGAAGATATGGCGCCAGATCAACCGTTTCATAATTCCAGTAATAGGTATCTCCGCGGGCGGGGCCTAACGAAACCAAAGTTTGGTTAACGTATAGTTTATAACGATTATCTGCCGATACATGAACGACGAAGGAAGCAGGCTTAGCTGAAAGCTCAATGCTTTTCCTGAAGTAATAAACGCCATATTCTTTTAATGATTCCTGTGGAACAGTGATCCACGATGCTTTCCACTGGTGTTTTAAAAGCGCCGGACTGATGGTTTGCGCATAGGTGGATGCTGTAATAAAAAGAAAACACAAAAAAAAGTAATGTTTAAAAGATGTCTTCATGAAATAGGGTGGTTTATAGGTGATCGGCATTTGCCTGTACAGCTAAATTACAATTAAAGCTTTAATTTATATGCAATATGCCTATTGGCCGGCAGGCCTGATAGTGGAATATTTCATAATTCCGTTATCTTTATTTTTTACAAACCTAAAACTATGGATGTATTAGCCGTCTTTTTATTAGTGGTGATCATTATAATGATGCTGAACCACAAGGGCAGTTTAAACAATAAGATCAAAAAACTTGAATTTAGAATATTCGAATTAAAAGGTATTATTGAACAGCTTAAGATAACCCGGCCGGGTGCTGAAGATGTCAAAAAAGCAGAAGACCAGGCACCTGCAAGCGTTTCGCCTCCTGCGCCTGTTATACCACAACCTCCTGTTGAAAAAGTAAAACCTCCTGTTGAGGCAGAGATAAAACCAGAGCCTATCACGCCTCCTAAAGTTGAAAGACAACCCGAAGTTATTGAAGACAACTTATCAATCATCAATCGCCCTATAAAAACACGCGATTTTGGACCCGCGAAGCCTTTACAGCCCAAGCCGTCTTTCTTTGAGCGCCACCCCGACCTGGAAAAATTCATCGGCGAAAACCTCATCAATAAAATAGGTATAGCCATCCTGGTGCTGGCCATTGGCTTCTTTGTAAAATATGCTATTGATAACGATTGGATAGGCTTAGTAGGCCGCGTGGGCATAGGTATTGTTTGCGGTGGTATTTTAATTGCTGTTGCACATGCGCTGCGTAATAGTTATAAGGCCTTTAGCTCGGTACTTGTAGGCGGTGGATTGGCCGTGTTTTATTTTACCATAACGCTGGCATTTCAGCAGTTTCATTTGTTTAACCAAACTACAGCGTTCATCATTTTAATTGTCATCACCATTTTTGCGGTGCTGCTCTCCTTATTATATGATAAGCAGGAGCTGGCCGTAATTGCTTTGGTTGGTGGTTTTGCAAGTCCGTTCATGGTAAGTAACGGCAGCGCCAATTATAACGGTCTGTTCATTTACCTGCTGATATTGAATACCGGCTTGCTCATCATTGCGTACTATAAAGCATGGAGGGTGCTTAACATTGTTTCGTTTGGTTTTACGGTAATTGTTTTTTCAACGGTGCTGTATACACTTACACCTCCTACCTACCATTTCGGCTTTATTTACGCCAGCATTTTTTACGCGCTTTACTTTGTTATCAACATAGCCAACAACGTACGCGAAAATAAAAAATTTATCGCGTCCGATTTCAGCATTTTGCTTCTTAATACCGGGTTATATTTTGCTACCGGCCTGTACCTGTTAACCATGATGCATGCTGAGCAATACCGGGGTTTGTTTTGTATTTGCCTGGCTGTGGTAAACCTGGTGCTTTCATACGTCCTGTTCCGCAATCGTAAGGTGGATACCAATATTTTGTACCTGCTTATTGGCATTACGCTGACGTTTATTTCGCTGGCTGCACCTATTCAATTGCACGGCAATAACATTACTATTTTCTGGGCTTCAGAAACGGTGCTGCTTTATTGGCTGTACCTGCGTTCGGGCATCCAGCTCATGAAATATACAGCTGTGTTTTTATGGATAGCCATGTTGCTGAGCTTATTAATGGACTTGTTCCAAACTTATGGTAACTACAGTTTGAGTTTGACCATAATTGCCAATAAGGGTTTCATCACTACACTATTCGCTGCTGTGAGTTCATTTTTACTTTCGGTATTGGTTAAAAAGGACGCAACCAAGCTGGAGCATACCAATGTTTTCACCGATCAACTTTTTGGGGTAGCCGCGCTTGTGCTTTTATTTTTAAGCGGTCTGCTGGAAATCAATCACCAGTTCCTGAATAATTATCCGGATACCAACCTGAATATTTTATACCTGATGGTGTATACCCCTGCGTTTGTGTTCGTTTATTATACGCTGTCGCCCAAAATACAGGTTATCAATTTTAGCAGCGACGCAAAGTTTGTGATACTACTCGTCTGCCTGATTGTTTACCTGTTGCTTACGCCACAATATTATTCATTGCAGCATTTAATGCTTGAGGGTGGTAAACCATCAACAAGCCACTTTATGGCACATTGGATAGGTGCTGTATTTATCGGTTTGCTGTTTTACAGGGTGATCCGCCTGTGTCAGCAAAGCATGAATGAAAGTTTGAAAAAAATATTTACATGGGTATTAAGTGCAGGAGTGGTAGTGTTTTTAAGCTTTGAAGCAAGCCTGATGAGTAACCTGATTTTCTTCAGCAAAGCTAACTCTGTCGATCAAATAGAAACCGTGTACGTAAAAACCGGCTTACCGGTATTATGGGGATTGCTTTCCTTCGCGCTGATGTGGCTGGGCATGAGGTATAAATTGCGGGTAATGCGGGTGGCTTCGTTAACGCTGTTTTCGCTTACTTTATTAAAATTATTTTTGTTTGATATTAAAAACATCCCGGTTTGGGGTAAAATAGCTGCTTTCTTTTGTTTGGGAGTACTATTGCTTATTGTGGCATTTATGTACCAGCGAACAGCAAAAAAATCCATTACCGATGATGAAACTAAAAAAAATGAATAGGTTAACGCTTTTTATACTGCTGCTTTGCGTGGCCATATTACCGGCATCGGCACAAAAAAACTTTAAATATAAAGCCGCGCTGCAAAAAATTGACAGTACCGGTTTTTACCGTATTGGCCTACAGCCGGAATTAGTGGCGAAAGCCAAACCAGATTTATCCGACATCCGTATAGCAGATGCTAAAGGGAACTTTGTACCATACATCCAGGCCGGCAGCCTGCCACAAAAGAGCCAGAAAAGTTTTGTTGTTTTCCCGGAGATCAGCAACACGCCAAAAACCGATACGAGTACCGTTTTTATTATCGAAAATAAAACCGGACTGGTGCTCGACCGACTCTGGGTCAGGCTGCAAAACACAGCCGTAAAACGTAAAGTAAACCTGCTGGGCAGCGATGATTCGAACCAGTGGTTTGCCATCCAGGAAGATATCCCCTTGCAGGAAGCTATACAAAACAGTGAAGGTACCTACCTGCAATCGCTATCGTTTCCGGCGAGTAACTATCGCTATTTAAAAATCCAGGTAAACGATAAAAACAAAAACCCGGTTAAGTTTTTGGAGGCCGGCATTTATACTGAGTACGCATCGACAGCGCAAAGTTACACGCCTGTTGCGCCTTTAAACATCATCCGTGCCGATAGTAATAAAACCACCTTTATCGACATTAAGCTGAACAATAATTACCAGATAAATAAGTTGCACCTCAATATCAGCGCGCCGAGGTATTATAAACGGGCAGTTGCTGTTTATCAGTTTGTAAACAATGGAAAAGAGCTGCTTAGTGAAGCTGAACTATCGTCAGATAAAACCCCTGATCTGTTGATTGCCGCGAAAGCCAAGCACCTGCTGCTTGAAATAAGCAATGGTGATAATCAGCCATTAAGCATCGGCGAAATCAAAGCCTTCCAATCCGACGAATACCTGGTCAGCTACCTGGAAGCTAAGCAAAGCTATCGGTTTGTGGTTGGGGATTCATTGGCACAGGCCCCGGAATATGATCTTAAGTTTTTTGCTGATAGTATTGGAGGGAACACCCCGGTTATTAAACATGAGGCTGTTGTTAAAAATACCGGCTATGCAGTCGCAGCAAAACCTGCCGGGAAAGATTACACTGTACTGATTTGGGTTGCTATTATTGTTTCGTTAGGGTTGTTGTTGTTGTTGACTTTGAAGATGACCAGGGAGGTGAAGAAAAAGGAAGGGGAAAGATAAAATTTACACTCTTTGAATTTAGGATGAGGTTGGATGTAGAGGATTGCCCATCCGGCAGGCTTATACTTTAGAGCAAATAACCGTCATCAGAAGCTTAGAGCGTAAATCAAAGTTTTACAAACCATCGACCAGGGTTTATGGACTATCAACCACAAATCCTTACATTTGTATTGAGGTAAAAATTGGATAAAGTAAAAGTTTTAGAGAAATATCTACCGGCAGAAGCGGCCCCGCTCATTGCCCGGTGGATTGACTACTTCAAATGTGAATTTAAAATTTCGCGCAACCGTAACAGTAAATTTGGCGATTACCGCTCACCTTATGGCGGCAAAGGTCACCGTATCTCGGTTAATTACGACCTTAACCCCTACGCTTTCCTGGTAACTACAGTGCACGAGTTTGCACACCTGCATACCTGGAACGAGCATAAGCAAAAAGCCAAACCCCACGGAACAGAATGGAAAAACAATTTCAAAAAAATGATGCAGCCATTTTTTGAAAAAGAGATTTTCCCGGCAGATGTTAAAAAGGCTATTGTAAACTACCTGGATAACCCGGCGGCGTCAAGCTGCTCAGATTTGAACCTGTACCGTTCGCTGCGCAAATATGATCCCCCTAAAACATCCGAAGCCATTTTAACGGTAGAAAAGATCCCGCTTAAGGCATTATTTAAGCTAAAGGACGGCAGAGTATTCCGCAAGGATGAAAAGCTGCGTAAGCGCTTTAAATGTACCGAAGTAGCAACCCGGCGCATTTACCTGTTTAGCCCGGTAGCGGAGGTGGAGTTGATTGAAGGGGCTACGGCGGCGTAATATTATATAACAATCGTCATTTCGAGGAACGAAGCAATCGCGAACTTTACAGGGCGTACCTGCCAATAGGAGATTGCTTCGTGCGCAATAACGGTCGCTCAATCTTACCCCAAGCACCCAATCAATTTATTCCGTACTTTTACCGCATGGCAAAAGTTATATCATTTGTAAATAACCCTTACCAGGAAAATACTTATATTTTGTATGATGAAACCAGCGAATGTGTGATCATTGACCCGGGCATGTATACCGCGCCCGAGCAAAACACTGTTGTTAGCTTTATCAAAAACAATAACCTGAAGCCTGTTATGCTGCTCAACACCCATTGCCATATCGATCATGTGCTGGGCAATAAATTTGTATTCGACCAGTATGGCCTTAAGCCCCGTTTCCACGTTGGTGAGTCGGAAGTATTGGCAGCCGTAGTAGCTTATGCACCATCTATGGGCTTCCGTTACGATGTATCGCCTATGCCAGATGAATTTTTGCCTGAAACCGGCAGTGTTCACTTTGGCAATACTACGCTGCATCTGATATTCGCACCCGGCCATTCACCCGCTCACTTGTGTTTTTATGATAAAGAGGCTAAGATATTGATAGGGGGCGATGTCCTGTTCAGGCAAAGCATCGGTCGCACGGATTTGCCGGGAGGTAACTTCACCCAACTGATTGATAACATCGAAACCAAACTGTTTACCCTGCCTGATGATGTTACCGTTTATCCTGGCCACGGTCCCGAAACAACCATCGGCTACGAAAAACAAAACAATCCGTTTTTAACTTAGTTAACATCATAGCAACGTTTTACTGAGCATAAGCAAAACCTGAACGCATAATTCCCACACAATTGAACACCTCCATTTACATAGCAAAGCGTTACCTGTTCTCGGGCAAAAAAATGCATGCTATCAATATTATTTCGGGTATATCCATGTTGGGGGTGCTCATTGGCAGCGCGGCTTTGCTTATCATTCTTTCGGTGTTCAACGGCTTTGAAAAAGTTATCCTTTCGTTATACAGCAACTTTACGCCCGAAATAAAGATCGAAACCAAACTGGGCAAAACTTTTAATCCCAACACGCCTTACTTTGCCTCCCTGCATAAAGATGCGCGCGTATTTTCATTTACCGAAGTATTGCAGGAAAAAGCCCTGATTAAATATGGTGATAAACCATTTTTAGGTACCGTAATGGGCGTGAGCGATGATTTTTTGAAAAACAACCAGCTCGATAGTACCATAGCCAGCGGCTCATTCACGCTTAAAAGCGGCGATCAAAATTTTGCTGTAATTGGCGCTACCATACAGGGGAGCTTGGGTATTAATGTTCATGACGAGCTTTCGTCCATGCAGATCTATTCGCCGCGGCGCGGTGCGGAAAATTCGGCTAATCCTTTAAATGAATTTGTTGTACGCAGTATTAATCCATCGGGAGTGTTTGCCATACAGCAGGAATTTGATGACATAGCTGTAACCCCCATTGAGTTTGCCCGCGATCTGCTTGACCAGCCGGTAAATGTTTCTTCACTACAGCTTAATTTTAAACGCGGCACCAATATCGATGCCATGCAAAAAGACATCCAGGATAAAATAGGGAATAACTTTACCGTAAAAAACCGCAAGGAACAAAACAGCGAGCTTTACAAAACCCTTAATTACGAAAGCTGGGCGGTTTACATGATCCTTACCTTTGTGCTTATCATCGCAATATTTAATATCATTGGCTCGTTAACCATGCTGGTTATTGATAAGCGCAAAGACATTGCCATTTTAAGCGGACTGGGCGCCAATAAAAATATGATCCAGGGAATTTTCTTTTTTGAGGGAATGATGATCACCGCTATTGGCTGTATTATCGGCATAACGCTGGGCACCATTTTTTGCCTGTTGCAGCAGCATTACGGATGGATAAAAATGGGGGCCAAAATGTCGGTGTTAGACTCGTATCCTATCGACCTTAAAATTAAGGATTTTGGCCTGGTGCTGCTAACCGTTGGCGGCATTTCGGTAATAGCTGCCGGCATCAGCGCCCGTTTAAGTATTAAAGGATTGGATGAAATCAAACAGGATTTGTAAATTTGTTAAATGGGTATGAGGTATATCAAAGTTTTTGTTTTGCTGCTTGTTGTTATTGCTGTTTACGCATGTAATAATGATGCCCATAAAAAAGACGGGGTTACGCTTTATAAAGGCTTGTACAGCGCGGGGCCCGAAATTAAATCATTTAAAGATTGCGATAGCGGCCAGGAGTTTTGGGCTGTTGACAGTTCGGCCCAACTGGAGCTTCAGTATTCCCAACTCAATTTCGAAAAACCCTACGAACCGGTTTACGTGGAGGTTGAAGGCATCAAATCAAAATCCGGCGATGTCGGCCGCGGGTCTGAATATGACAGTACCCTCGTTGTAAAAAAAGTAGTAAAAATAACCAAAGAGATCCCGCAGGACGTATGTAATTAACCCCCTGCCGCCATTGTTAATAAAAGCCTAAAACAATAACTTAGGCTTTTGCATTAAGCATTAAACACTCATCTGCCTTATCGGCGTAACTAACAACCCATGGAATCAAAACGTCAGCAAAAATTTGCCGGAGTAATACAGGAAGACCTTGCAGCTATTTTTCAGCGAGAAGGCATGAATTATTTGCCTAATACACTGGTAACCATAACCAAGGTACGTGTAACGCCCGATTTGGCCATAGCCCGTATATTTTTAAGCTTTTTGGGCAATCCTAATGTGCAAACCGCTTTGCATACCATCAAATCGCACGCTTCGGAGATCAGGTACAAACTGGGCGCCCGCATCAAAGACCAGGTAAGGATCATTCCGCAGCTTGAGTTTTTTGTTGACGATACCAGCGAATACGTTGAACGTATGGACAAGATCTTTGATAAGATCAGTAAAGAGGAACGCCAGCCCGATACCGAAGAAAACTAACAGCCACTGATGGACCGGCACACGCTGTTTGCTAATTACCTTAACAATCATCCCGAAGCCATTGGCAAAGTGGTTGATTTTGATGCAGATCATGACCGCCTTTACCATTTTGACCTTACCGCCGCCAATAAGGAATTGACGACTGAGGTTATTAACAAGCCGTGGATGTTTAGCCAGTTAGTGAACCAAAAACTGCGCGAAAACAATTGCCGTTACGGCATTGGCGGGTATATGGAACACCGTACCATTTATGCCTTTAGCAGTCATTTTGATACGGATGATGAGCCCCGGCGCCTGCATTTGGGCGTCGATATCTGGAGCGATGCCGGAACGCCCGTATATGCCCCTCTTGATGGCATTGTACACAGTTACCAGGATAATAATACCATTGGCGATTACGGCCCAACCATTATTTTACAACACAACCTTGATGGCTTAACCCTTTATAGCCTGTACGGGCATTTAAGCCGTAAAAGCCTGAAGGGGCTTTCTAAAGGTATGCCTGTGTCTAAAAACAACCAAATAGCAACCCTTGGCAATGCCGATGAAAACGGCCATTGGCCACCGCATTTACATTTTCAGCTGATGTTTGATATGGAAGGTAAACAGGGCGATTATCCCGGCGTAGCTAAGTTTTCAGAAAAAGAGATCTGGCAGAAGAATATACCTGACCCCGGGTTGATATTGAAGTTTCCGAGAGCGGTGAATGTAGGGTAGCACCCCGTAGAGATGCATAATTACGTCTCCCTCACAATTCTTAGCTGGCGCAAGTTTTGTGTGATTGCAAATGCTGAGGTAACTTGTGCCTTCTGCGTAAACGTATAACAGGATTTAGCATTTAAACTGTAAACTTTTTTTAGGACGATACATTCGGAAAAGCACAAGTCATCCACGCTTATATCCCCCCACACAAGACTTGCGCTAAAAAGGGCAGGGATAGCTTATGCCTCCTGCTGTTATTTCTCCGTTAATACCGTAAACTTAAAATCAAGCGGTTCAAACAGGCGGATAAGTTCATCAATAAAAGTTTGCCCCCATTTTACATACATGAGGCCGAAGTTTTCAGAACGCTCCTGCAGGCTGTCTTTAGGGAAGAGCTCGGCTTTGACAGCGGTTAGCTGCTCCAACCGTACACTGTAATTTCTCTTTTCTGCACGGATCAGTTTCTTTTCAAGGTTATCCATGGCCTTTTTAAGGCGGGCCTGTACAGCCGCAGCTGATGGTGAAAGGGTAGGATCTATCTTGTAGGCGCGGAGTTTTATTTTCTCAAAAAGGTTTTCCATTTCGCGCCATTCTTCGGCAATGCTCAGGTTATGGCCGCTGTACTTTTTGATCCAATAGGTTTGCAGGGCATCGCTTTGTTTAAACAGGTCTATAGCGTCAAGGTTCATACGTTCAACCTTGGCGGCCTGTTCTTTTTTGATCACCAAAGCCGAGTTGCGAAGGATGAGGATAGGAAAATCAATTTTATAATGATCAAAATTGGATTTCAACTCGAGCCAGTAAACTACCTCTGCACCACCACCGATGTAGGCAATGTTTGGTAAAATACATTCCTGGTACAGCGGGCGCATCACCACATTAGGGCTAAAACGTTCCGGGTATTCGGCGATCTCCTTTTTAAGCTCAGCTTCGGTAAACTTTATCTCAGTATTAAGCACTTGGTAGCTGTCATTCTCGAAAACTATCCGCTCGCGAAGCTGATCTTTCAGGTAAAAGAAATTGATCTCGCGTGGGTTAACCTGGATGTGTACACCAAGCTCATGCAGCTTTTGGTTAGTTTCGGTAATGTTTTTAAAACTATGCTGACCGATGATGTCCTGCTCCATAACAGGTGCGAATTCTTTTTTAAACTCATGGTCATCGGCATCGATGATCACCAAACCATATTGCCCAAAAAGTGAATTAACCAGGTAACGGGTAGCATCGGCCAGTTTATCAAATTTGGTATAAGCCGTTTCAACAATTTCGGCGAGCTCGGTTGCATGGCCTTCCATGCCTAAAACACCTTTGTACTGGTTAAGCGCCTGGCGTATACTCACCGGATCAATACGGCCGGTTGCCCCCGAAGCCTCATACCACCAGTGTACTTTTTTACCGCCAATGTTGGTATAGTTGATCTCGGCAAAGTCGTGGTCTTCGCTGGCCATCCAGTAAACAGGCACAAAATTTTTATCGGGATGGGCGGTTTTCAATTGCCGAGCCAGTTTGATAGCCGTTGCAATTTTATAAAGGAAATATAAAGGCCCGGCGAAGATATTAAGCTGGTGACCGGTTGTAATGGTAAAGGTATTATCCTGCTTTAACAGCTCCAGGTTTTGGGCTGTAAGGGCAGTTGAATAAGTACATAATTTACCCGGCTCTTTGCCTAAACACTCGTACTGCTTAGTTAAAACACGTACCAGCACTTCGCGATCAGCAACTACCTTTTTGTTTTTCAAAAATTCGGCAAAACCGGCCATATCCGGGCGGTAACCATAAAAAGGCCGTAGTTCGGGTTTATTGTCGATATATTCGGCAACTGTGCTTGAAAAAAAACCGGTGTCTTTATAACTTATACAGGATGCGTCCATTGTTGATTTCGGGTTTTGGATGCTCAGTTCAGATTTCCCCTAAAACAAAACATCAGCAAATAAAATTAAATGCTGATGTCGAAATTAGATTATAAATCGCAAATCGCTTTACAGCCGACCGCAAATTAACATTATTTTACAATTTGTCCATAAAGGTCAAAGTCTTCTGCGCTGTCTATCTTTACGTTAACAAAGCTGCCAACGGTAGCATAATCAATGCTGGCATCAATCAAAACTTCGTTATCAACCTCGGGCGAATCAAATTCTGTACGGCCAACAAAGTAGCCACCATCCTTTTTATCAATCAGCACTTTATAAGTATTGCCAATCTTTTCCTGGTTTTTATCAAAAGAAATGCCCTGCTGGATTTCCATGATGGCATCGGCACGCTTCTGTTTTACTTCTTCAGGTACATCATCAACCAAAGTATGAGCATGGGTCTTTTCCTCGTGCGAATAGGTGAAACAGCCCAAACGGTCGAACTTGGTATCCTCAACCCATTGTGCCATCTCTTCAAAATCCTGCTGGGTTTCGCCCGGGTAACCGGTGATTAACGTAGTACGCATAGCAATGCCCGGTACACGATCGCGGATCTCGTTCACAATATCAATAGTTTTTTGCTTGGTGATACCGCGGCGCATTGATTTCAGCATGTTATCGGTAATGTGCTGCAAAGGCATATCCATGTATTTGCAAATATTTTCACGCTCGTTCATCACATCCAGGATCTCCATCGGAAAACCTGAAGGATAAGCATATTGCAACCTGATCCATTCGATACCGTTCACATCAGATAAACGGCGAAGCAGCTCATCCAGATTGCGTTTGCCGTAAAGGTCGAGGCCGTAATAGGTTAAATCCTGGGCAATCAGGATGAGTTCTTTTGTTCCGTTTTTAGCCAATTTCTTAGCATCCTCAACCAGTTGCTCAATAGGTGAGCTCAGATGCTTACCCCGCATCAAAGGGATAGCACAAAAAGAACATGGGCGGTTACAGCCTTCAGCAATTTTAAAATAAGCAAAGTGCGAAGGTGTGGTTAATAAACGCTCACCTATCAACTCGTGTTTATAGTTTGCGCCTACAGTAGCTAATAAATTTTGCAGGTCGTTGGTGCCGAAGTAGGCATCAACATTGGTGATCTCGGCTTCAAGCTCGGGTTTGTAACGCTCGCTCAGGCAACCGGTAACAATTACCTTACCTACTTTGCCCTGCTCCTTAAGTTCGCTGTATTGCAGAATAGTATCTATCGATTCCTGCTTGGCATTATCAATAAAGCCACAGGTATTAATTACTATAATATCATTTTTGCCTACCTTCTCGGCCTCATGCACCACATCAAACTGGTTGCCCTTCAGTTGGCCCATTAATATCTCCGAATCGTAAATATTTTTTGAGCAACCTAACGTAACCACGTTTATACGGGGTTTGGCTTGCTTAACAGATGGACGGGAAATTTCTTTTGTCTTCATAACACACTAATCATTGAGGGAAGCCCCCTCTAAATCTCCTCCGGTAGGGGAGACTTTCAAGTTCATTTAGCCCTCCCTACCGGAGAGGGTTGGGCGGGGCTGTTATTGCTTAAATAAGCTATCTACAAACGCCTGCCTGTCAAACAGCTGCAGGTGATCCATTCCCTCGCCAACACCTATATATTTAACCGGGATCTTAAACTGATCTGATATTCCTATAACCACACCACCTTTAGCTGTACCATCCAATTTGGTTAGCGCCAAGGCGTTTACATTGGTAGCTTCGGTAAACTGCTTGCATTGCTCAATGGCGTTTTGCCCGGTTGAGGCGTCCAGTACCAGCAGTATCTCATGCGGAGCACCGGGGATCACCTTTTGCATCACGTTCTTGATTTTGGTTAGCTCGTTCATCAAACCAACTTTATTATGCAAACGGCCGGCAGTATCTATAATAGCTACATCATCGCCATTGGCCACAGCCGAACGAAGGGTATCATAAGCAACCGAAGCCGGATCGGATCCCATGGCCTGGGCAACAACTTTTACCCCAACACGTTCGCCCCAAAGTTTAATCTGGTCAACCGCGGCTGCGCGAAAGGTATCGGCGGCGCCTAAAACAACCTGGTTGCCAGCCTGCTTTAGCTTATGAGCCAGCTTGCCTATAGTAGTAGTTTTACCTACGCCGTTAACGCCAACCACCATAATTACGTATGGCTTATGATCGCCATATTCAAAATTGCGGAAGTCGTTACTGTTGTTTTCGGCAAGCAGTTGCTGAATTTCATCTTTTAACAGGGCGTTCAGCTCGTTGGTGCTTACGTATTTATCGCGAGCAACACGGGCCTGGATCCTGTCAATGATCTTGAGCGTGGTGCTTACGCCGACGTCGGATGTAACCAGGATCTCTTCCAGCTCATCCAACACATCATCATCAACGGTTGATTTACCGGCGATGGCTTTGGTGATCTTTGAAAAAAAGTTATCCTTGGTTTTTTCCAAACCGGTATCAAGCGCCTGCTGTTCCTGCTGCGTGTTTTCCTTTTTCTTAAAAAAATCAAATAATCCCATGTTCGTTGATATGCAAATGTGCTAATTTCAGATGTGCAGATTGTTTGTTCAATGTACTAATTTCAGTATTCAAATATGTTGCCATATCAAATCACCTTTCTTCATCTGCGCATTTGCACACCTGAAATTTGCACATCTAATTTCATTCAACAAAAAAAGCCCTCTCGTTAAAACAAGACGGCTTCAATATTTTAATCAAAGAGTGATTATATAGTTTTACCTGCAATTGCATCCTTAACTAAATCGTTAGGGACAATTTGCTCTTTGAATGAATAAGCACCAGTTTTAGGTGATTTATTCATGGTGATCACTTTTGAATATTCTTTGCCTTTACCTGCTACTTTCAGCGTTGCAACTACTTTCTTTGCCATGTTGTTTAATTATTGATTTAGTGAATTATTGAGTTGGCCATATCAAATTAAAACTTAATGAGCCAATCAATTCGGTCAACTAATTATTTAATCTCTTTGTGAACGGTTACTTTCCTCAAAACAGGGTTGAATTTTTTCAACTCTAATCTTTCAGTTGTATTTTTTTTGTTCTTAGTGGTGATATAGCGAGACATGCCTGGCATACCGCTTGTTTTGTGTTCGGTGCACTCTAAAATCACCTGAACCCTGTTGCCTTTTTTTGCCATTTTCTTTTTATGTTGTACGTGTCACCTCACGGCTTACGTAATTTTTCAATTTTATTATACTGCTAAACTTGAAAGCTAACTACTAAATGTAGCCTTTTTTAACAAATTTATTGATGCAGGCGGTAATACCGTTTTTGCTGATAGTTTTTACAGCAGAAGTAGATACCTTTAAGGTAATCCATTTATCTTCTTCAGGAATATAAAACTTTTTAAGTTTCAAGTTAGGATGAAACCTGCGTTTTGTTTTAACGTTTGAGTTTGAAACGTTGTTACCTACGATAGATCCTTTTCCTGTTAGATCACAAATTCTTGACATGACAAATATTTTTAATTATCAACCCTTTATCCAAAAAGAGTTTGCAAATATCAGACTTTTAAATCAAATATTCAACAGTGATTTGAAAAATTTTCAAAAAAGATTTACAGCAGTGCCAGGCGCTTATCTATTTAGCTGATAACAGGTTATTTTTACCTGTGCTTACTGTTGTCTGAACCCAGATCCTGTAATTTGATCAATTAACAGAATGCTAAATAAATTCGATGAATTCTTTTAGTTTCATCAAATCGGGTTCACACAAAATCGGCAAACAATTTTAATCAACGATTACAGAGCGTTGCTTCGGCCCGGGCTCCTTACCGTGTCTCCGCTCCGGGGGGCCGCACGCAATGGGTTCAATGATGTGGTTAAGAGGCCGTTTTTACATCCCAATTTATCGGGCTTTTAAAATCAATTACTTACGAATTAAGTAACAACTCTGCTACTTCCTCGCCTACCAAACTCCCCATCGCCACGCCCATGCCATTGCATCTCACAGCACAAAAAATATTAGGCTGCACTTGTTTTACTATCGGGCTGATGTCCTGCCCGAAACCCATGATGCCGCTCCACCAATAATCAATCTCAACATTTTGGCCGGGGAGAATCACCTGGTTCAGATAGTTTATCAATTGCTGTTTAACTTCATCGGTATGGCCAAAATCCCAGGTTTCTTCCGCTTTATAATTGAGGTTACGGCCGCCGCCAAACAATACCCGCTCATCAATAT
>JGI24737J22298_10000378_pt1 | contig 15138 bp, 20 predicted proteins | sample KBSCornC3_FD_22298 | JGI IMG/M metagenome (IMG submission 22298) | reverse complement strand
GAGCGATATACCGGCGATGCTGCCGTGGGCGAGGACGCCAATTACCTCGTCAACAATGCCGGGGTGGTCAACAACTCGCTGCACTATGAAAGCGGTCGCGGTAGCTATCTGCCATCAAACGCGGCTACCAGCGAAAGCCAAGTGCTGCTCGCGCTGGGTTATATCCGTGCCTATGAAGCAACGGGAATCCCCATGTTCAGAGAGCGCGCCGTCAAGTTCACGGACGCCTATCTCGAAAACTACTTTCCGGCATATTCGCTGCCGATCTCCGTGGGCGAATGGCGGCATCATTGGGTGATCAACGGGAAATACCCGTTCAAGGTGCTGGGGCCGGTCGAAACGCGGGACTACCAGCAGTCCGGTTCGTTCGATCTTGTTATAGATTTTGAGGATGGGATCGGCTTCATCCCGCACGGCTCCCCGAACTTTGGCGAGCAAACCGCTCGCGTCTATTTCGCCTATGGGCCAATCGCTACAGCCAAGCTCATCTGGAAAAATGTCTTCGCCGATGTGCTGGCCGATACTAGCGAGAAATATGTTGTGGATTATTTCATCGACAGCCGCCTGATGAAGATGGATGCCAATGGCGTTGAACTCGGTATCCAAGCAGGCGAAACGGCAGGCAAGATCAAGCTGGTTGAGCCATTCACCGGGCAACTCAAAGTTGTCTCTGCTGCTCGTACAGGGGCCGTAATTGCGCGCAACAATGGCTTCGATGCTTGGCCTATGTGGCGCAAGCTGGGCTATGGTGAGTGCGCGAGCGCAATGGACGTTGAACTCTGGCACATCGAACTGTTCAAGGCGATGTACGACAACAGCGGCAACACGGACTATCTGCGCGCCTTCAACTCCGCAGCCTACTCGCTCGACTCCGCAACGCGACTTGACCCAGACGCCTATTACTTCAAAAAGAATCTAACCACTTCCAAAGCATTCAAACATGGCATCTCTTATTGGTCGCTCAGCAACACCACTAAAACCGCATTCGTTGGCGTTGATCGCGGCTACAGTTCTATCACGAAATATGCGGAAACTGGTTCTGACATTGCGGAACTGGAAGTCGCGCAAACAGGCGTAATCAACCGCGTCACGCCTGAGACCGTTCTTAACTGCGAAATGCTGCTGAACAGCCCCAATACATTCTGCGATCTGACCGTCACTGTCAGCCCCGAACTAGGAGCAGAGCCGCAAGCATTTAGCCAAGTCCTGCTTGCCAACGATAGCTTGAGTTCAGTGCCAGCCCGCGCCTTCAAGTTGAAGACGTTCCGCAGCAAGAAGAAAAGCGACGGCACCAGCTATCTAACCGCCGATCAGGCTGAAATTATGCCCAATTCGGGTGCAGTGGCGACGAAGGAGATGGGCTATGTCAATGATCGCCTCGTCGGCTTCGCCGGTATCTCCCTGCCATCGCCGGAAGCATATTGCGTCGTAGGATTCTGGACCGTCGCATCGGGATCGATCGGCCTCGACACCCTTACATATCGCCTCAAGTCTGGTCGCTGCGCTATCACTATTCAGGACGCCGATGGATGGATTTGGGGGAAGGAATTAGCCGCAGGATCAGGTAGCTGGAGCCAACATTCGCTCAGCGCCGGGGATCTCACCCCATGGCCCTACCAGAACAACACAGGGACGCCGTCGAGCGCGTTTCCCACAGGCGACGGCTTCAATAGCTTCAGCTTCGCGCCGGTCCCCGAAACCGCCCCGGCCTCCATCGACGTATATTGCTATGGCGACGAGCCGACGAACTTTGATCTTCCCGAAGCGATGCTGACGGAAGTGAAGCTGAAAATGAAAAGCCCCGCCGCTATCACCGTCAAATTCGGGGATATTTACGTCTCGAACAGCCTGCCGATCAGCTACCGTTACAGCCCCGGCGTCGTGCCATTCACGACCGACAAGAACGGCAAGGAAGGCACCAAATTCTGGCGTGGCACCCCTTATGTTGCGTACCAGTATCCTTCTGTTTGGGCGATGCTAGGCAAGCTGGATCATGTCAGCCAGGTCATAGAATTCTATTTGGACAGCCAGGACGATTACGAGACGAAAAGTGGCCTGCGCGGTCCCTTCTCGCAAGTCTATATCTGGCCGAAATGGGATAACGTCGCATATGGACAGGCCGAAGGCTTCTCAGCAACCGGCCCGGACCCGAACACCTATTGGGGCGGCTTCCAAGCCCGATCATTCAACGGCGCTGCCAGCCTCATGCTGCAACTGGCTAGGGACGGCAATGTAATCCCGACCCCGCTTTATGAGGTCGTGGACGACTATGCGGCGTTCCTTGTCGAGTTCCTACGCGACAATGCAAACCAGCCACCCACGCTTTTTGCTCAGGACGGATCATCACTGCCCCTCGGTACTTACGACGAGCCACATATTGCTGCGCTCCATATCAACGCCCTATCGGCGCTGATCGAAGCTGGTCATTCGACAGCCGACATTGTTGAGGCGCGCGAACGCAGCCTTAGCTACCTCTACGGCCTGTTCAGCAAGAGCGGGGATATGTCGGGTAGCTTTTCCCCAAGCCCCTCTACACGACTGTTCTACGGGTTCTGGGTAGGCGAAATTCTCAGGGCACTATCCTCGTCAATCCTGATGGAAGACCAGCAGTTGCGAGCGCCGTCATCTTTCATCGCAGAACGGGAGCAGATGGAATTTGAAGAGGAAACCTTTGTCACCCTCGAAACCGGCGAAGTTCTAACTTTTGACAAGCCAGTCATCATGCCGCCGATTGAGATGGAATTTGCAGGTCAAGTTACGATCACGACAGAAGCAGGAGACGTCTTGGTGTTCGATTAAATAGAAACAAAAAACAGGAGACGCCATGGCGACAAAGAAAATTTCCGAACTCAGTAATGTGCCAAGCATTGACGGGACAGAGACGTTCCCGATCTTAAAGTCCGGTTTCAATTACAAGATGACAGTTGCCCAAGTGCTGGCCTTGATTAGCAATGCGACCACCACTGTTGCGGGCTTTCTATCTGCCTCCGACAAATCCAAGCTCGATGCCATTGAGGCTGGCGCTACCGCAAATGCGAGTAACGCGGCGCTTCGTGACCGATCCACGCATACCGGAACACAGAACGCCAGCACGATCACCGGCCTGTCCGATGTCGCAACCAGCGGGGATTATGCCGACCTGACCGGCCAGCCAACGGCGGCTACTACATCGGTTGATGGTCTTATGTCCGCCTCGGACAAAACGAAACTGAATGGAATTGCGACCGGGGCAACTGCGAACGCAACCGACGCCCAGCTACGCGACCGCTCCACCCATACCGGCACCCAAGCGGCCAGCACGATCACCGGCCTTGCGACAGTAGCGATCAGCGGCAGCTATAACGATCTCTCAAATAGACCCATCGACGCCAGCTATTCGCGCTTGCCAACTGTCGCCTTCCAAGCCGCAACCGGCACGACCGCAGGCACCGCCGCATTGGTCACGAAAGCCGTCTTCCATGTTGGTAGTTCCGACGCTTCCAATACTGGCATCATCTTGCCGGGAAGCATGACCATCGGAACTGAGTTCATCATCTTCAATGGCACGGGTACTGGCCTTAATGTTTATCCGCCGACAGGTGGACAGATCAACTATGCCGGTGTGAATACGCCTTATGCTCTTGGTGCCTATACGCCATTGCGACTGGTCCTGATCGACGTATCAGGCGGCGTCTATCAGCAAATCTGAACCCAGCGTCCCCTCGTTTAAATACATGAACAACAACGGAGGGTCGCCCACATGAAGTTCATCAAGAAGCTACGTAAGAACAAGAAGTTAGTGACGGCGCTCATCGCTGCTGCTGCATTAGTTGCCGGTCTATCGAGCGATAAAGCACAACTGATCAGCGATGCTGTATCACTTGGTTTGGAACTGACCAGCTGATGATCGACAGTCCGATGAAGACCGTCGCCGACATAGGCGCTTGGGCTGTCACAGGGTTTGGCATGTTGACGCTGAACCAATGGGCCGGATTGCTCGGTATCTGTTGGTGGGTTTATCGCTTCGGTGATGAAATTTACCAGAAGTGGAAGCGCAGCAAAGGGAAATAAGGCGCAAATGGGCCGGTTAATCCAGCCCATTCTTGAAACGCAGCCGAAATGAGCGTACCTTCTCGGGGGGATTGCGGCAGGGGGAATAGATGAAATTGGCAGAAAGTGTGCCCACTATGGCAGACCGATTGTTGCGGTTGTCAGCAGGCAGCGCGCGGATAGGCATGAGGCTGATTTTAGCAGGCACGATCCTCCCCTTGGCTAATTGCAGTCAAGAAAAAGAGCCAAGAATACAGAATCTAAAATGGGACGTTGCGAGAAATTCAAATAAAAAATCCTATAATATAAATGCCGACGGAGAATTTGAGAAAGACGCAAATGGAAAATACACTTTCAACATAGTACTTACAGACGAGAGAGGTTGCAGACATGAAGGCGCTCTCGATTCCATTCGCATCGGCGAAAAAATGTACACCAAACCCGGTGGGATAACGTCCTATTTCTCCGGTGTTGATCTAACGAGAAAAGTTGCGACAGCGGAACTTTCCATCAATTTCACTCCAGATGATAATTCGGATTTCCCTTCATCTACATTGTTTTCAGATGCGAAGGTGGTTGATCCAGACGTTCATCCACCGAAAAATCCTGTCCACGCGTGCGCCGATACCCCCGCAGAACGCCGAGCGAAGGAGCGATCAAATGGGGGCTACAGTTCGCCTGCACAGCGAATGAATGGCGAGGCGATAGCAACAGTTATCAATCTGAACGGGCTGCTCTGTGCTCGGGTTACCAATGTTCGTCCATTGAAAGTTCGGGACGATGTCTTTGAAGTGACATGCATCGAATATCGCGGCGGGACCGGCACAGTTAGATACATCGTGAATACTGAAACAGGGATAGCTTTCCAGCAATGATGTTGGCACTCCATAACCGGCAGATAAGCCAAGCGAGTTAGAACGCCAATGCCTATGGGATCGCGCCATGACGAAACGGGGTGGCTGAACCAACGTGACGGACAGTGGATATTGCGCCGTGATGAGGGTGGCCGCTGGCGTCTGGACGTAGGGTTCTGGACTGCATGGCGATCCCGCAAACTGATCGGCAAGCGCGTTCGCATTGTCGGAACACGGGGCGAGTTCGACCTGCTGAACGTTGATCGGATTGAAGCGCTTTAGGCAGTGCCGCCGAATGTCAGCTTGAAGAGCGCTGCATTAGCGCGTCCGATGATGTCGATAGTAAGGTCCGCGAATTGCCCGCAGGGCGTCAGGGAAGCCCACAAGGGCGCCCGATACTCTACGCCCGTCTCGCGCAACCACGGCCCTAGCTGACGCTCTATGAGCGGCTCCCAGCCATGTTCTTCGACCTCGTTGCCGATGCTGTGGCCGCATGGGTTGGGGAGCCGGATTGCCATGGGGAAGAATTTGCGAGCAGGCATCACGATGCCTCCCTTGCTGCACGGCGTATCTGCGCCAAGACATTAGAGTAGCTGCGCCCAGCCTCCGACCCGGTGCCTCCGGGGAATATCCCGACCTTTCGGCCTGCTATGATTATGACGTAGTGGCGACGCTTCCGTATAATCTCCCATTCGACGCCTAGCTTATCTAGGTCGCCCTCTAACTTGCGTAACAGTTTCACTTCATGTTCCTCAATCGGCGGAATTGCCGATCTAAATGCCGGTCGAGGAACGGACCCCGGCACCGCCTTATCGATCTCCCTTTGAATTGAGAGGTCGATAGCGACGGCGAAGAGTCTGGTTGTCAGCTTATCAATGTGCTTCCGGTGGGTTGTCGTCATAGGGACGAATGAAACGCGAGCCGTGGTAGTAGCCGCCGTTCATAAAGGCTGTGCTGCCTTCCCATTCAGCTATCTTAGCGCGAAGCCTTCGCACTTCATTGTCGAAGCCTCCAATCTGCATCTGTCGCTTTTGAATTTCAACAGTTGCGCGGAGCAGGCTGTTTTCCTGCTCCAACACCTTGATACGGGCTTTCAGTTGATCCTCAGTCATTGTCATTATCCTTGAAGCGATACACAGTGCTTTTGCTTCCGCGCTTCTTCTCCATCGGAAAGTCTGCACGGTTTTGAATCAGGTCGTTCATGATTCTGCCGAAAATAATCTGGTTGGTGTTGTCCCTCGGGAAAGCTACTTGCTCCCAAAGTCGATATGTCTCATGTAGCGAACTAGCAGGCTCCCACTTTGGAAAGTTCTTGGCGTTCTCTCGCACCCATACTTCGACCGGATGCTGATTGCGGTTCTCTTCCTGCTGCTGGCCTAGTAGCTCGATGAAGTCGGCGGTAACAATCGGGTCTTTCGCTGCCTCATCGACGCTCTGCCATAGAAGGGTCCAATCAACAGCATTCAGCGCGTCCCAATCAGGGTTCAATGTCCATGCTAGTTCAGCAAAGCGGCGACCGCCGGTTTCGTCTCTGAATAGCTGTCCGAGGCTCTTGTTAGAGCAGCCGATTAGGGTTGAATGGTTCTGCACTGGCGCACTGTGGTTCTGTCGCATCGCACGGATGGAACGCGCTTCGGCGGTGATAGCGTTCTTTACAATGTCAACGTCTGCCTTTTTGGCAAACCCCATCTCGTCAATGAACAGGATCAGGGAGTTCCAAATGTCGGCGGTCTTGCCGTCCGTGATTAACTGGAAGTCCACCTCACGCTTAAAATGCTCCAGCGGGCGCGTCATCGCTAGGACGAACTGTGTCTTACCCTTACCTTGCGGGCCGGTCAGCACAGGCATTAGGTGGTTCGTGACCTCCATGCCGCGAGCCTTACGCTTCACCTGCCACATGAACTTTTTGATGACCGCTGTAGGGAAGCCCGGAGCCGTGTCTGTCACATCGAAGCAGGCTGCTTCCATTGCAGCCCGCATTGCCTGTCCAGCTTCGCCTGTAGCGCGGCCCTTCTGGTACTGGATGAGCAACATGGCCTCCACCTTCAGCTTGCGGGTCGTTTCCTCCTGCCATGATGCAATTGCATCGCTAATCACGCTGTCCCTGTAGCCAAGATCATACTTTGCGGAGAGCAAGCGCATATCGCGCCCATAGCTGTCGATGTTGGCGCCCTCGGCGTTAGCAACATCATAGGCCAAACGGGTTTCGGTGCTGGTATCGCAGTTGTAGCGGTTAATCTCTTCTGTACCGATTTTGAAAGCTCGGCTGCGCTTTAGGACGCCAGCAGGCGTTAGGGTGATGTTCTCGCGCTCTGCATAGCCGCGAACGAAGTCCTCTGCATCCTTGGGTACGAAACCAATAGCGGCCTTCACGCGGGCGTCACGCGCGATGCGCTTCATGAGCTTGTCGAAGTGCGCCTTGGTCATGATGCTGTTCGCGGTCAGCCAATCGCGGAGCGCGCTGTTGTCTTCGTTGATGTCAAGCAGTGCCAACGTTGCGTATGCGTCGAATGGCTGCTTGGCGATGTGCCGCTTTGTTAGGCAAGTGATGATATCGCTTAGCATGTCTGCATAGCTGGCATGGTCTTGTTGTAGTTCGGGGAGAACGCCGGTCTTGGTGCTGTCAGTGCCGACGATTGTTAGTTGGGGCTTTGCACCCTCTTCTGTCTTTTGCATTTGTTACCTCATAAAAAAGTCCACTGCATGTGGACCGCCAAGAACACATACAGTGGACGAAACTCTTTTATGGGTATCGAGTAAGCAGACCACTGCCGAAGGTGGCAGCATTTGGCGGTCTGCTTCCTTCGCTTTTATTTATACATGAATCCCTGTTTGGGCGTCAAAATTGAAATTGCCGGTGCAAAGTGTGTAGGATGATCGGGTATCCTACACCCATCCTACACACCTTTTTGGGGTGGTTGATATTCTAGAACCCCCGTGTTTGTTGGGTTTAGTAGTGGAGAGTGTAGGATGTAAGATGGTGTAAGATGATTTATTAGAAAAAAATAAGACGAATATATTTTTATATTTTGTAAGAAGAAGTACCCATTTATGTTACATCATCCTACAATCCTACACACCTGACACCGCACAAGGCGCGCGATCAGTCCTCCGGCTCATCATCCTCAAAGAACCAGTTGAACGCCTCGTCACCGAAGCTCTTGCGGAGATAGGTCGGGAAGCAGTCCAATGACAGTATGCCGCCTTGATAGCTCCAACTATCTGCTGTCCCGTCGATATAGTAGCCGCCGAAGACCATCCCACATTCGAAGTAGTATGCTTCAACGGCCCAGCCACTCTCGTTCAGATATTCGTAGAAGGTGATTGGCGGTTGCCATGCGCTGTTGAACTCGACGTAAACATAGCTCCCCTTGCGTTCAATATAGCCGCTCGACGGATCGATGTCCCACTTCACTCCCCATTTGCTCATGCGTTCGACATACCATGTTGGAAGGCCGTTAGGGCTTGGGGTATTGTCCACCACGACAGGCAGATATGCGTTCATCATATTGCCAGCCCTGAACGCAGATTCAAATTCAACTGCAGCATCTACAGTAGGCGCGACAAGGCGCACCCGGTTTTCACACCAGTTAGGCATCAGTCCTCAACAAGTCACCGGAACGCCGGTTCGCGAAGCCAGACTTTGGTTCGATCTTGACCGGCGACATTGCGCCGCCGGTCATCATGTTAGAGAATTGGCCCGTCAGGCTCGTTAGGAACTTTATACAGGTCGCGGAATGCGGTGTTCTGCATTCGAACCCACCATTCACGCGCCCATTTTTGTCCCTGGCGCTCTACTGGCAAGGAAAAGGCGTGCTTAGTGAAAGTGAATAGATCGGTTATGATCCTCCCATTGTCCGCCAGATAAATCTCTTCTGACGCAGGCAACTGCTCTACCGGGCTGTTTGCGTCCCCCCACTGTCCACCTTTATGCCATACAAGCGAACGCGCCCAGTTCAGCGGCAGTCCTTTACAGTGGTCGGCTACCGTCGCCAGCGTCGGCCCGAACGGATCACCATCGCCCCGGAATGCTTCGAACGCTTCACGGCCATTGTGATGGCTGAAGCGCAGGTGGTTAGGCGCACCGGCGTCCCGTTCCATACCCGCGATATGAAGGTTGCCCCAAATCTCGCCAGTCGGATCGGCTACAAGTCTGGTCTTCTCGCCATTGTCGAAGCGCAGCCTGAATTTCATAGCCTGTTGCTTATTCAGCCGCAGAAACGTGTTAGGATGCTCCGGGAACCGCTTCAATGCACCGCGCCGCAACGTGACCTTCTTGTGATCTTCGTAGGCGACGTAACTGCCTAGCAGCTCCTTGATCGCGTTCCTCCACGCTCTCTCGGTCCGCATCAAAGCAACATGACTATATTGAGCAGCGGTAGATGTTGCAGTGTCCATGACAGACTGCTGTTCGTCGTCTAACCAAAAATGTTTCATATAAACTCCTAGTCCGACCGGAATGTGGTCGATCTGCTGGCGGACAGGAGAAGTGGCCCGGAATTTCGCCGGGCCGGTGGTTATTACTCGTTGATGATATACGTTAGTTCCCTGAGCATATGCATCCACTGCAAAGCAGTCTCCGTGGGCAACGACACGCCTACCTTTAAAAAGACGGTAGTGGTTTCGCCCTCGTCTTTTTTCCAAACAAACATCGATTCTGCGTCGGCGACCATCTGCGCCGCCGAAACCTGAAGCATTTTGAGCGCATCTTCGGGCGAGACCACAGGTTCAGCGGCTTCTGCTTTCTTGGGAAATTCAATCACGTTCATGCAATCCACCATATACAAAACAGCCCTCATGCTCTGATTCAGCGCATGGAATACAACGTGGGCGTTAATGCTGTATTGGTGGATGACCGGGTTCTCGAACCCCGTGAAGCGCCGACCGCGTCGTCCGTGGCGCTGCTTATCGTTCTGAGCGGAGCAAATTGCAAATTAAATCATGGTTAACAGTCGAAGAAAATCAGGACACCACGCAAAACCTATGGTGTCGGGCCACTGTTCAGAAGGTGAAACCCCGGCAAGATCAACCTGCCGGGGCGCAATCGAAGAATAGTTGAGCAGCCATCACCTCGATTGAGGGAAATGACGGCCAAAAGCCGTCGCTCTATTTAAGCAGCGCCATGAAGTCTTCAAGCGCCAGCACGACAAGCGGCTCCTTACGGTCGGCCTTGATGACGGCAACGGGCGTTAAGTCATTCTGAGAAGCAGCCTGTGCGAGCGCGTCATAAACCAGTGCGACCTTCGCCCTGGCTTTGCATTCTACCGAATAGGGAAATGTAGCCTTAGCCGCCGTCGATAGCTGAATATCCTCCCCATTGCTGCCCATGGGACAGCTACGAACGTCATCCTCTGTCAGCGCCGGATACTTTGCCAGCACGGCGTCACGAACTTTTTGCTGCAATCGGCGGCCCTTCGCCTTCGCGGCTGATGTTGAAATCCGGGCCATGTCAGGCTTCGTTCTTGCTGACAGCGCCAGCGACCGTGAGCTTGGGTAGCGGAGTGGTGGGAACTGACTGACCGGCAGGCCAGCGAATAGCAACAGCACGAGATTTCTCAATCCATGCCTCGTTTACTGCATCGCTCTGATTGCCGCCGAGGACACGGTAGGAAGTTGCATTCTCCCCGACGAGGAAGCCGACATGACCACCACCGGAACGTTTGAACACTACAACCGCGCCGACGGTTGGTTTGCAAGGCTGACCCCACTTCTCCCATGCACTTGCGCGAACTGCAATCGGAGCAGGAGTTAAACAAGCTTGCTTGATGCAGTGGGCGACAAACAACCCGCACCACGGAACGCTATCTGCGCCAAAAGCAATACCAAGTATCTTTGAACCTAGTCCCTTAGCCCAGCCCAAGATGGTTGGGTTGTTAGCAGCGCCGGGGTATTCCTTTAGCCCGATATAGGTACGGGCGACCTTCATCCATGTTTGCATCCCCTACTTAGTTGCACGTTGACCCGCATTTTCAGGGGTACTGACTAAGTAGCTTTGGTTGGAGCGATCCTACCAATCGAATAGGGGAGAGAGACATGAATCAACCATCGCTCAGCCGCTTTACTGCGGCTAATCTTCAATGGAGATCAGTCAGCTTTGTAGATGACCGTTTTGGCGCAGCGCGCCCACACGATCACATTTTCGTTGTTGAACCCCATCGTAGGCCGAGCGCACCAACCCATCTTGCCTACCGACTGCCGGGCAGCATCTTGCCGCAAACAAGCATTGCTATCACGAGCAGCACAGAGGACGCCTAGCCGCTCGACAATCCGCATTTTCTGGAGTGCAGCAGCCGCAGCTTGACTGGAACCGGTTACCGGCTTTGGGTTACATTCCTGAACGCTTTTCGGAACCCTTGGGCATTCCCAACTCTTCGCCGCTTGCTGGACTAGATGGCTATATAGTTCCTGTTGGGGCGTCCGCGCATACGCTGAAACTGCCGTAGCGATATATGCCATTGCTGCGAAAGCGATTAGCTTTCTCATGACCGCTTCGCCTTTAGCTTAGCGATTTCCTCGTTAATCTGGATAATCGCTTTGCCGGTCAGGTTGAAATTGTCCGTGATGAACTTGGCGCGTTCCTTCATCGTGCCGTCAACGATGAAACTGTAAATGACCACGACGACCACCGGCCATACCGTAGCGAAAATCCATCCGTAAACCGACATTCTGAATCCCCTATTCCGCTGTCATTCGTCTGGATGACAGGTTTTCCACCAATCCTGTTCTGTCGTCGCGTCGTAGCGTTCATCGGTCATGTGGCGCAGGCCGATCTTGGCTTCCAGTGTGTCACAGACGCGCTTCACCTGATGAACCTCGTGACGCCAATTAAAGATCACGATGCCCAGCATCACCGCTGTCCAAAGCAGCGCCATTGCGATTCTGTCGCTACTGATTGGCTGTTTGATGCCGTCTGCGTCGTCGGGCTTGCTCCACTTGGCTAACGAATATGCCGCTGGGCCGAACATGAAGACCGCTGCACCTAACTGAAATAGCGTAGAATTCATCATCGCCCCCCACCCTGCGCGATGCATCTTCGAAATGGCAGTTCACCGCAAGCCCTATTGCCGAATCGTTCCCTATTTGTTCTAATCGGCCCATGACACAGCCTGATTCCCTTTGGCTCGCTCAGAGCCTCCTCAACGCGCCCGGATGGGCACGAGTAGCCCTGACTGCACCTAACGAACGCCTGCGAGAAAATGCGGCGCTCGAACTGGCGCAGAACATCATTGTTGCTATGGAACGACCGCCGACGATCCACGATATGCGGCAGATGACCTTGCCGCTGTGATGTGGGCAATAATCTCAGGTGGGACAGCCTCAGCGACTTCACCAGCCGCGAAGCCCATATCTACGTACATTGCTTCCGCTGCAATCGGACAGGAGTGTTCAGCGCGTTCGCGCTGACACGCTACTTTGAGGCGAAGGGCTGGCACACAGGGCTGCATACCGTCTATCAAAAGCTGAAATGCGGCCAATGCGGCAACCCACCGGGCAAGCTAGGTCCGACACGGAAATTAGCAGACAGGGACGTGCCTCAGCTTCGGCACAGACGATGATTTTCGCTCTCGAACCGTAACGACAATCCGGCTAAGTTCCCTCTAACTGTTGGGGGGAAATATGAAAATCTCGCAGGCTGGCGCATTGGGGCTTACGGTTTTGCTGGCTGCATGTGGAAAGCCAGACGCTTCCGGCATCTACGTCTTCTCGAACGACCGCGAAGTCACCCTGATACAGCTTGTGCAGGCCGATGACGGGAAACTGACGGGACGCTTACAGGTCGCCCATACCGAACCCGATGGCACGATCACCACTAAAGATGGTGTGGTAGATGGATCGGTTTCGGGGCACGATTTGATGCTGCGCCCCGCGAGCGTTTGGTTCGGCGGGCTACAAGCCAGCGGGACATTTTCGGGCAGCAAATTGAATCTCACTGGCAACGGCTTTTCGCTTGAGGCGAAGCGTTCGACCCTGGACGGCTACAAGGAAGAGGTAGCCAAGCTACAGACCGCAGCAGGAGAAAAGCGCGAGCAGGTAGCCATAGCAAACGAAGCAGCGGCCCAGCGACAATCCGAAGCCCGTGCAGCGAAGGCCGATCTTGATACCTCGATGCAAATTAACAACATCGCGGATCGGCTGCGCCTAGCCACGACCAAACTCAATGAGGCGCTGTCACGCAGCCCCAATTTCGGACAGCAAGCGATGGCGAACACGGCCCGCATCGCGCAGCTTGTAAAGCGGGCGAACGGTCAGTCCGACTTAGCGCGTAACCAACTCGCGGTCGCCGCAAACCAGATTGAGGTCGAGACAAACCAAATCGAGGTTTCCCGGTCGCAATACGCCATCGGCCTGAACGGCATTGTGGACGCTGCGAAAGATGCTGGCGCGTCCCTGAGCAAGCTATGCGGGAAAAACCCTTCGGCGGAGTTCAATGGCGTGTGCGGCGAGGCCATGACAGCGGCCAAGGGGTTTAAGGATGCCTACCTTCGGGGAACCAAGACCTTCACGCCATACAAGCAGCAGGTTCAGACCGAAATGGATCGGCAAAGCGAACTGTCCAACAGAATCGACGGCTAGGTCATGGGCATTAGATCGACGCGAGGCTTCCTAATAGAACTAGCCATCGTCGGCACGTTAGCCGCTGGTGTGTGGGTTCAGCAGAATACCGGCATTTCCGCAGGCTATGTCATTGTGCCCGCGCTCATCGGTCTGGTTCCGCTCCACTTCTGGAACCACACCCGCCGTTGGGGCCGTCGCAGGAAATGGCAACCGCGCATAATCGGCCAGCAACGGCGTCCATATGATAAACGGGTAAGATCGAACGGATGGCAGCAGCCAAAGGAACGGCAATTTCCCGCGTGGGCCGTTTACGCTGTGGCCGCTGTCCTCATGGTCGGCACGTTCTGCGCTGTCTTCTTCTGGCCGAGCGATCAGCCTAGCCAAGCCGCTGCTATAGAAGCACCAGCGGCACCAGCGACCTCTCTGCTTGATGCCCCGGCAACCCAAGTGGAAAGCAAGCCTGCGCCAACCCCCGTCAGATCGGAGGCAGCTTATCCGGCGGTAAGCGAACCTGCATATGGGCGCTTCCTATGCGATGTGAGCAGCATCACGGATGGTGACACGCTGCGCTGCGCCGATGGCACTCGCATTCGTCTTCATGCTGTAGCGGCGCGTGAGAGCGATGAAACATGCAAGCCGGGCCACCCCTGCCCTTCGGCTTCGGCGGCGTCGGCAACTGCCATGTTATCGCAGCTTGCATCGGGCCAAACCCTGCAATGCGAGCAGACCGGCACCAGCTATAACCGCGTGACTGCCGTTTGCTGGAACCAGCAGAACACCGAAATCAACTGCGCGATGGTGAACAGCGGCACGACCCTATTATGGCCGAAGTTTAACCAGCAGCGCCCCATCTGCTGAGGAACGGACGAGTGAGCAAGCGGCCCCACATTCCGAAAGCACTTGCCGCCCGCATCCGCGCAGCCAGCGAGAAGGTCAGGTCAGCGCGGTCCTCTATAGTGTTTGGCGACAGGGCCATCATCCAAAGCACGGATCGAATTGCGGACTACGAAGGTGATCCTCAAGGCTTTGCTGATCGCTTTTATTCGGGGCACGACTGGAACAGCTACCCCGTCCAAACGACAATATCCCGCGAAAGGGAACGGTTAGATCGTAATAAGCGACGGGTGCCTGAACGGATCAAGGAATTAGCGGAAGCGGAGGCCAACCTTGAGGCGGTGGAAGAAGCGGTGCTTCTTCGGGTCATCAACATGCGGGAGAGTTCAGGTCGCGTTCCTTGGCCCAAGTCGCCTCCGAGCCTCTCGTCCATCGAGCATCGAGCCGAACTAGAAGCAGCTAGGGATGAGGCATTATATCAGGCCCGCAAAGCTAGGGATGAAGCGCGCTACGAGCGCGAAATGGCTATCCACGACGAGAATACGCGCAAGGCCATAGGTGGGCTGGTCGATGGCATCGAGGCATGGATGCAAAAGCTGCCGGAGGAACAGCGGGAGCGGGTAAGGGAAACAATACGGGTGAATTTGGACCGGGTACGCGCCAAGGAGATCAATTTTTCCCAGTTCCTCGCCAACATTGTAACGTAGAAAGCAAAAATTCGCAGAAAACTGCGATTTTCCTGTTCTTGACTCCTATAACGCGCGGGTCAGGATCGTATAGCCAAGGCCGGCCAAAGCACCACCGCCTGCCGCAAGGAGCATCAGCGGCCAATCGAGCGCTGCCCGGCGGCTGAGCGCCATCAGCC
>JGI24737J22298_10000372_pt1 | contig 15240 bp, 8 predicted proteins | sample KBSCornC3_FD_22298 | JGI IMG/M metagenome (IMG submission 22298) | reverse complement strand
TATACATTTTTTAGTTGTACCGGGTCGTTTGAGATCTCTGCGAACATTGGGTAGGTAACCTTATTTATAGCTGCTGAAATATTACTTATCGGTAATTGACTTATCGAATCGGCCCGGCTGTAGTAGCCAAGCTGGGTTGCCGAAAAGAACTTACCTATGATTATCAGGTAAATGTTTTGATAAACGGTATCAATTAAACCTGATAATGTCATTTTGTAGCCGAAGTGGATATGCTTTTTAAAACAAGCCTTATCAAATATCAGTGCCGGTCGCCAGCTTGAAGTGATCCAATGTATGGCCGTTGATAAAAAAGATGTGCATAAGCCCATCCAAACCAGGCTCCAAACGCCGTATCCTAATTTTGCAAGTATGATACCCAATATTCCGCCGCCAATGGCCGACGGGACTTGAATGTTGGTTTGTTTTTTAAACTTCAGATCCTTGACCAGTAAGGTGCTTTGTACCCCAAAAAACGCGTTTATAATTAAAATTAAGGTGTAAACGCGCACAACAGACGTTAACAGTGGCTGGTGATAAAAAGCAGCGATGAGCGGCGCCGTTATAAAAAGTATCAGGTAAAGGATACTGCTGCCAATGATATTAAAATAGAAAACGGTTGAATAATCGCGCTGATCGGCATCGGTTGTGCGGATCAGCGAAGCTGTGAGACCGCTATCCAGGAGGCTGTTGCCAACCGAAATAAAAAGCGACAGCATAGCTATCAAACCAAATTGTGACGGCTCCAGGATCCGTGCCAGGAATATGGATATGCCGAAGCTTACCACCTTTGAACTTAATTGCTGCCATAGCGCCCATACTATGCCGGACACAGCTCTTTGTTTATAGCTCATAATTTTAAAGCCGGGCGTTAACAACCTCTTCCGGTAAAAACGCCTTCAGGTCATATAATACGGCATTAGGTTTGCAAAGTGCTTTTATATTCATTTCTTTAAACTCCTCATGGGCAACCGCAAGTAAAACCCCATCATAGGTGCGGGTTTTTGATTCGCCGTTTTCGCAGATGATGCCATACTCTTTTTTAGCATGTGCCGCGTTGGCCCAGGGATCATGGATATGCACTTTTACTTTATACTCCTTCAACCGTTTAACAATGTCTATCACACGGGTATTTCTCACGTCGGGGCAGTTTTCTTTAAAGGTGAAACCAAGTATCAGCACCTCACTATCTGTTATTGATGTACCACGGCAAATCATTTGTTTAATAAACTGATCAGCAACATATGCACCCATAGAGTCGTTTATACGCCGGCCGGCCAAAATAATTTCAGGATGATAACCTGCTTCCTGGGCCTTTTGTGCAAGGTAATATGGATCGACCCCAATACAATGGCCGCCAACAAGGCCTGGGCGGAAATTCAGAAAATTCCATTTAGTGCCCGCTGCCTCCAATACTTTATGGGTATCGATACCCAGTTTATTAAAAATCATGGCCAGCTCGTTCACAAAAGCAATATTTATATCGCGCTGCGCATTTTCAATTACCTTGGCAGCCTCGGCTACTTTTATTGAATGTGCTTTAAATGTGCCGGCTGTAATAATTGATTGGTAAAGCTTATCTACAGTCTCGGCTGTTTCCGGAGTAGAGCCTGATGTAATTTTGCGGATTTTTGAAACTGTATGTAATTTATCTCCGGGATTGATCCTTTCAGGCGAGTAGCCTGCAAAAAAATCAACGTTATAAGTAAGCCCCGATACTTTTTCTAAGATGGGCATACATTCGTCTTCTGTTACCCCGGGATATACGGTTGATTCGTAAACCACAATATCATTCTTTTTTAACACTTTGCCTACAACCCGGCTGGCATTTATTAACGGAGAAAGATCCGGCCGGTTATTTTTATCAACAGGGGTTGGCACAGTTACAATGAATATGGAGCATTGCCGTAATTTTTCAATTTCATCAGTAACGTATAAACCGGTTGCGGTTGTGCAAACAGGGGTAATTACTGCATTTAATTGGTCAGAGTCGATCTCTAAAGTGTGGTCGATGCCCGATTTGAGCTCATTGATGCGATCTACATTGATATCATAGCCAATAACCTTGTATTTTTTTGCAAATTCAACGGCCAGGGGCAAGCCTACATAACCAAGACCGATAATGCCTAATTTAGGTTGGTAATTCTCAATTTTCATGATTTCTGCTGATGTTATGAACTGATAAGTTTTGGATTGAAACACGTGTTACCAAAGCGCAATTGATGGTTTCAAAAACCATTAATACATTTTTGCCCTGTATTTGCAGCACCTTCCCCATTTGATTTACAAGAGCGCCATCTTTTATTTTAACTGTATCACCAACAGTGAGGTTCTTAAGGCTCACAATTTCCATGTCTTTGTAGCGAACAAGATTTGTTCTGATTTCGTCTATTACGTTGTCCCGCACTACAGCAGGTTTGCCCATATAATAAACAAAGCCTAACGCCCCCATTACGTAAAGTGCCCTTGACTGCTCATAGGCATCGACATGAACAAATACATAGGAGCTAAACAGAGGGATACTGATCTCCTTTTTCCTGTCAGACCATTGGCTTACTACATCTCTGACCGGGCAATAGCATTCAATGCCATTTTGCTTCAAAAGCTTGTCCACCTTTTTTTCCCATCGGGGCTTGGTGTAAATAACAAGCCATTTTTTTTCATGATAATTTGTCATGCGAAATTGCGGTGTTCTTAATTGGGTTTCCATAAAATGAATAAAGTTGGATCGGGGGAATTAATAATGGCTTATTATAGCTTCGCCAACTCACTCACATGGCGCAAGTGATGATGGTTTAAAAAAATAGTAATTGAAAATTACTAACCTGGTTATCTGATTTATTAGAGCCGTAGCTTGTGTTGGCTGCGGCTCCGCCAATCCAGTCACATGGTTAGGCGGTTAATAAAAAATAATCGAACTAATGGTTTATAATATTCGCCGGTTTTTCCCGTTTATCTTAAAATCTGACAGGTGTCTTAGTCTTTCTGTGGCTCCGCCAATCCAGTCACACTGGTCAGGCAGTAAAAAAGTAAGCTAACGGCTTATATAATTCTCCGGTTTTACCCGGTTATTGGTTCATAACAACTGCAACTTGTGTTGCTTACGGCTTCGCCAATCCAGTCACATGGAACAGCGGCAAACAGTCTAATTAAAAGTTTATAACACGTATAGCATTAACCTTATGCTATTGTAAAATGGTAGCTATCAACTGCCATATGCCGATGCATATCCGTATCCACCGTAGGCATACGCCTCCCGGTTTTCTTTCTTCGCATCGTTAAACACTACCATAAGGTTATTTAATTTATCATTATCATAAATATCTCTGAGGATACTTAATTGCTCGGTATTGGTATAATTATACCGTACAATATAAATACTCAACTCGGCGTATTTAGCCAGGTTAAAAGCATCGGCAACGGCACCAACAGGTGATGTGTCAAGTACGATATAATCAAACTCGGTTTTGCACCAGTTAAAAAGCAGGTCAAGCCGTTTATCTGACAATAGCTCGGCAGGGTTAATTGCTTTACTGCCGCTTCCCATTACAAAAAGGTTATCTGATTCATTATAAGCCTGGATGCATTCAGCCGGTGAATTGGTATCACCCATTAAAAAATCTGTAATGCCTTTGGTTTGCTCCATGTTGATGTTTTTAAGCAAATCGGGCTTGCGCAGGTCAAATTCCATAATTAATACCCGTTTATTGAGCATAGCGAGCGTTAAGCCCAGGTTGATGCTAAAAAAGGTTTTGCCTTCACCTTTCATAGACGATGTAACAAGCATGGTTTTGTGTTGCGTTCCCTGGTTCAGGAAACCAATATTGCTCCTGATATATCTGAACAGTTCTGAAATGTTGGTATTACTGCCGTTAGATATAACTACAGGGCTCTGACCTTCATTATTATGGCATAATTCGCCCAGAATCTTTACTCCTTTTATATTCAGCAGGCTTGATTGATTCCTGATTTTCAGGCTAAATTTATCTTTCAGGAAGATGTAAATTCCCGGCATAAATAATCCGGCTATAATAGCGAATAAATAGGTGAGCTGTTGCTTGGGGAATTCAGCTATCGGATTAGCAGCAGGTTTATCAATCAATTGCGATGAAGGAATTGTAGCTGATAAGGACAACGCTGTTTCTTCCCTTTTTTGCAACAGGTACTGGTATAAATTAGTTTTTACCCCCTGTTCACGGCTCCGCTGCAAAAGTCCCCGTTCAAGCGACGGAACCGAGCGGATGCGGGAGTCATACTGGGCAGAATTTTGGCTGAGCAATTTGTGGCTGATAGAGAAGCCTTTTTTAATATTACTGAGGTTTTCCATAATATTTACACGAAGGCTGGCTATCTGGTTGCTCAGGTTTTCAATAAGGGGGTTGGCAAGGTTTGCGCTGCCCAACATACGGTTCCTTTCCAACTGCAGGTCGTTGAAACGGCTAACCAGGGTATTTAACGCCGGATCTTTCAATCCCATGGTACTGGGTACAGCATCATATTGGTTAGCCGAGTTTTTTAAATATGCTTCAATGGAATTCACAATACCCAATTGAGTATTTGATTCTTCAAGCAGTTGATTATATTCTGCAGATTTTGTCAGATTTACCTGTGTGCTTGCATTAATCTCTGCAGCTCCATTCCTTTGCTTAAAAGTTTCAATATCACCTTCGGTGTATGACAGGTCCTGTTCTAAATCATGTAATCGTTTATCAATGAATAATATGGTGTTTACGGCTGTAACGTTTTTCTTAACAACGTTTTCGGCGTTATAGGTAGATATGATATTGTTAAGAATATCAACCCCTCTTTCTGGCACAGCATCAACCAGGCTTAAGGTTAAGGTATTTGATTCTTTAACTACAGGGTTTACCTGTAATAATCCGGCGCTGTAAGCTGCTGCCAGCCTGGTAAGGTTTTTAAACTGGATCAGTATCGGCGTTTCATTATCTGCAAGGGCCGGGCCTTTTTCTACTTTAAATGAATAATCCTTGTGATTAATTAGTTGATTATAGCTGTAGATCCATGTTTTAGTTTCCTCTTTTAACAAAAACTTACTTTGTGAATATGACTGGATATATAGTTTTTTCAAATAGCCGGTTTTTCCTATTCTCTTTACAGTAATGGTGAAAGGCCGCTCATTACCATACAGTTCTTTTACTTGAAAGCCACTTTCATCAAAATAGGAAGTTTCCAGGTTAAGTTTTTTGAACACGCTATAAATCAAATCTTTTGACCGCAATACTTCCATTTCATTATCCACGGTTTTAGTTTCCTGAAACATGTTCAGGTCGCTGAAAGCAGTAGCTTTTAAAATACCATCGCCTTTTTTATCGTCGGGGATTTGCAGTGTACTTGTTATTTTATACAGCGGGGTAACATAGTTAAGGTATGCCCAGGCTGCGCCAAAACAGATAACCATGCTTATCAGGAATAAATACCAGCCATTTAAATAAGGCTTAATGTTGTTCCTGAACTTGTTGCCCGGCAAAGGTTCTTTTAAAATAAAATTGTTATCCATGTCAGCTATTCTTAGGTATCTCTAAAACTGTATTTTATCTTCTTAAAAGTACTGCCGCCAATACGGCCAATGCCGAAATTGAGGCCACTACTATTGGTGCTAAGCGCGTGCTCTGGCTATACTCAACTGCCTTTGATTTGTCGGGCTCCACATAAACAATATCATTTTGTTTAAGGTTGAAGTAAGGCGAATCCATCGATTCAACTTTATTAAGGTTAAGGCGGTTCATTGTTCTGCGTCCGTTTTCTGTGCGGATCACCAATACATTTTCCCTGCGTCCATAAACTGTCATATCCCCGGCCATACCTAATGCTTCAAGTAAGTTTACATTTTCATCAGTTATTATAAATGTTGATGGTTTGTTAACCTCGCCTATCACGCTTATTTTAAAATTTAGAAGTTGGATGTCAACTACCGGGCTTTTAACAAAAGCCGATAGCTTTTTAGCTATTTCTGTTTGTGCTTCCTCGATGGTTTGCCCTTCAATTTTATAGTCACCTATAAGCGGTAAATTCACAAATCCATTTTCATTTACTTTATATCCGCCGCGGGTTGATTGACTGTTTAAGCCTACATTTTTGTTACCATTAAATAACATGTTCGATTCGGGGTTTAAGCTGGTAACAGTTACATTTAAAATGTCTTTCTGATGAATGACTACTGTTCCGCTTGTATTGTTATTTGCCGCACCTGTATTTGCCATGTTGCTGAAGTAAACAAGATCCCGACTTCCGGCACATCCGGTTATCAATAGCAATGTTGTAATGAAACAGTATATATTAATTTTTTTCATCATCAATAGTTTAAGAGAGTTTAGGGAACTATTTTGAACTGGTTTATTTGGTTAGTCAAATTTATCTATTTGGGCATCGATCGTATACGGTTTTAGTCGATTGCCGTTTTTTTGTAAACCTGTATCTTAGTCTTTACAGAACATGTAAAGCAGTAATGTAGGCATGTGTAAAGGGATGAGAAAAAAGTGTCTGAGTTGGGAATTTGGGGCTACACGTTCATGTAATAGTGGTTACACCCAGAAATAACAGCACATAAAAAAAGCAGGCCTGAGCCTGCTTTTTTTATGGAGTTTGTTGGTTAATTATTACAAATTATTCTACTGTAACCGATTTAGCCAGATTACGGGGCTGATCAACATTACAGCCCCGTTTTACGGCTATATGATAGGAGAGAAGTTGTAGCGGGATAGTGGCCAGCAGTGGTAAAAAGGCTTCGTCGGCATCGGGTATTTCAATGCAGTAATCGGCCATGTTTTTTACTTTAACATCACCACGGGTAACAATAGCTATTACTATTCCTTTCCGGGCTTTAACCTCCTGTATATTGCTGATCACTTTTTCATACGAGGAGTTTTTTGTGGCGATGAAGATCACCGGCATCTGCTCGTCAATTAATGCAATTGGTCCATGCTTCATTTCGGCGGCGGGATAACCTTCGGCATGAATATAAGAGATCTCCTTTAGTTTTAAAGCTCCTTCCAAAGCTACGGGGAAACCGAAACCCCGTCCTAAGAACAGGCAGTTTGGCGCATCCTTTATTTTGCAGGCAATGTCTTCAATCAATTCATTATCCTGCAGCAGCGTTTGAATTTTATCGGGTATGGTATCAAGCTCCGTTAATAAATTGGTGAGCTTGCCTGGCGTTAAAGTACCTTTGTGCTGTGCAATATATAAAGCAATTAAAGTTAAAACAGTAACCTGCGCTGTAAAGGCCTTGGTTGAGGCAACGCCTATTTCCGGGCCGGCATGGGTGTAAACCCCGGCATCAGTTACGCGCGGAATTGATGCACCAACAACATTGCAGATCCCCAGGATGGTTGCCCCCCGTTCTTTAGCTATCTCAATGGCGGCTAATGTATCGGCAGTTTCCCCCGATTGGGACACCGCCATTACGATATCTTTATCAGTAATTATGGGGTTACGATACCTGAATTCGGAAGCATATTCAACTTCTACCTTAATGCGTCCATATTCTTCAATAAGATATTCGCCTGTTAAGCCGGCATGCCACGAGGTGCCGCAGGCAATAATAATTATCCGCTCGGCATTTTTAAGCTTATCGGTATATTGTTTAATGCCACCTAACTCAACCTTGCCTTCAAGCGGAAAGATGCGGCCACGCATACAATCTCTTATTGATCGCGGTTGCTCAAAGATTTCCTTCATCATAAAATGCTCAAAGCCGCCTTTTTCTAACGATTCAAGCTTTAATTCCAGTTCCTGGATCAATGGGGTTTGAACAACATTGTCAAGCTTCTTTATTAAAAGCCCACTGGGTTTAACCTGTACTATTTCGTTATCTTTTAAATACACTACGTTTTTGGTGTACTCGATAATAGGGGTGGCGTCTGATGCAATAAAATATTCGCCATGGCCAACACCAATAACCAGGGGGCTGCCTTTTCGGGCGGCAATCAGCTGATCGGGGTTTTCCCGGTCCAGAATAACTATGGCGTAAGCACCTATCACTGTATTTAAGGCCAAGCGGACAGCCTCCAGTAAATCAGTTTGTTCGATATTTTGAATTTCCTCAATTAAGTGGATCAGGATTTCGGTATCTGTTTCGCTTTTAAAGGTGTGCCCGCGGGCAAGCAGTTCTTCTTTAAGGATCAGGTAATTTTCGATGATCCCATTGTGGATAATATGCAGGCGGTTATCGTTTGAGCTATGCGGATGCGAATTTGCATCAGATGGGGCGCCATGTGTGGCCCACCTGGTATGTCCTATGGCAACATGCCCGCTTTTGTCTTTATCGATGGTGTGCTCCTCAAGACATGCCACCTTCCCGGTTTTTTTATACACACTGAAGCCTACATTATTTATAATAGCAATACCGGCGCTATCATAACCACGATATTCTAATCGTTTGAGGCCGTTCAACACAACGGGCCACGCATCTCTTGATCCGATGTAACCAACAATTCCGCACATAGTTTTAGGTCTTTAAATGATAAATTAAGTTTATTTGTTACTTGATGAGTAAAATTATCTAATTGACTATCAATAAAGTATGAGCCCCGTTCAATTGCCCGTAAATTGTAAATCTGACGCCATTTTACACGTTTAAACTGTAAAAGGATATAAATCGCTTTACATTTTAGTTGTTGTGTTATATGATAAGCCCGGTTGAGAGTTTTTATCAGTTGGTTAGAGAATCAATTCACGTTGGGGTTACTGTGCCTGTGTTCCTGAACTTGCAGCCTCCTGATCAGATTTTGGCTGTAAAGTTTGTTGCGTGATTTTACAGAATGATTTACGATTGCAGTGCTCCTATTTTATATCATTTTATTTTCAGTTAGGTTTAATTAACCAAAAAGAACCTGGCGATGATATTCAACTCATTTACTTTTCTGCTGTTTTTTCCTGTGGTAACGGCTTTATATTTTCTGGTGCCTCATAAATTTAGGTGGCTGCTGCTGCTTATAGCAAGCTGCTATTTTTATATGTTCTTTAAAGCTATTTATATCCTCATCCTGTTTTTTACAATAATTATCGACTATACCGCGGGCATTTACCTGGAAAAAGTTAGTGACCCTAAGAAGAAGAAGCTTTTGTTAATATTAAGCCTTACGGCAAATATTGGCGTACTGGCTGTATTTAAGTATTTTAATTTTTTTAATGCCAATTTATCGGGATTGCTATACTGGATGGGGTACACTAACCCAATTCCGTTTTTACAGATCCTGCTTCCGATAGGGTTGTCATTTCACACTTTTCAGGCCATGAGCTATACTATTGAAGTTTACCGGGGCCATCAAAAGGCCGAACGGCATTTCGGTATTTATGCTTTATACGTGATGTTTTATCCGCAATTAGTTGCCGGCCCTATTGAACGTCCTCAAAATCTGTTACCGCAATTTAAAACCGAACATCATTTTAATGCCCTAGATGTTTCTGAAGGGTTAAAACGAATGCTGATCGGTTTTTTTAAAAAGGTTGTTGTTGCCGATAGGTTATCTATATATGTAAAAACTGTTTTCAACAATTATCCTGAACACGGCTCGGCCACAATTGTGCTTGCTTCATTGTTTTTTGCAGTCCAGATTTATTGCGACTTTTCGGGCTACTCGGATATTGCGATAGGCAGCGCCAGAGTGATGGGCTTTAAACTGATGGAAAATTTTAAACGGCCTTATTTTGCAAAAAGCATAAGCGAATTTTGGAGCAGGTGGCATATCTCACTTTCTACGTGGTTTAAAGATTATGTGTATATCCCCTTAGGAGGCAACCGGGTTAGTAAAGGCCGGTTGTATTTAAATTTATTTGCCGTGTTTATGATCAGCGGTTTGTGGCATGGCGCCAATTGGACATTTATTGTTTGGGGCGCTTTACACGGGTTTTATCTCATCTGCGGAATGGCAACGCAGAAATGGAGGAAGGCAACAGCAAGTAAATTAGGGTTAGGCAGCGGAGTATTTGCCAATTTCTTAAATATATCTTTTACAATATCCCTGGTTACTATAAGTTGGATCTTTTTCAGGGCTGGATCATTGGAGCAGGCCTGGGGTTTGTTGAAGGGGGTTTTTGTTTACAAACACGGGTTTTTTATAGGTGAACCTTCTTATTTTCTGTATGACTTGATGGCTATCGCCGCCTTGTTTTTTTACGAAATAAAACAGGAATACGGCCATCATTCATTACGGTTTCTTCACAATGAAAATTGGGGGATCCGGATGGCTTCCTATTTAGGGTTGGTTTTTATAATCCTGTTATTTGGAGTTTTTGACGGCGGACAATTCATTTATTTTCAGTTTTAAATTATGAAGCAGTTTAAAGGAAGCAGCAAAAAGTTTTTTATCAGGTTGTTATTGATGATTGTGGCTTTTGTGGCTGTTGATCAGGCAGCCGGTATATTTCTTTATTATTTTTTTACACACCAGGTTTCCGGCGAATACGCCGTAGCTAATCACGTTGTGTATAATTTAAATGAAGACGTGTTGGTTTTGGGAAGCTCAAGAGCTTCACATCATTATAATTCATCGCTTATAAAAGATGGTTTGAACTTAAGTTGTTTCAATGGCGGCCGGGATGGCGAAGGGCTTTTATACAGTACAGCAATATTTGAATTGGCATTGAAGCGCCACGTTCCTAAGATTGTTGTTTTGGATGTAACCAGCGATGTGTTAAGTGAAAAGGAAGATGAAAAGAACAGGCTTTCCATTTTACTGCCTTATTTAAAACAATCGGATGTTATCGGCAATATGATTGAAAAGAAGGGCCGGCTGGAGCTAATAAAAAGCCATCTTCAAACATATCGCTACAATGGCCAGGTGGTTTCTATATTTCAGCATTACTTTTTATCATCAGGAAACACAGTCATGGGTTTTAATCCGTTGGATAATAAAATGGATGTCAGCAGGGTTTCAAACCATACATCGCTTAAGCCATATTCAGACAGCATATCGGCCGATAACGCAGAGGCGCTGGATTTTTTTATAAATGAGTGTAGGCGGCAAAAAATACAGTTGTTTGTATTTGTATCGCCAAGGTATAACGATGATACCCAACAGAATTCATATTTAAAATTGAAAAGTATTTGTAACAGCAACAAGGTTATTTTTCACGATTTTACCAACGATGTATATTTTAAAAACCCAGAATACTATTCGGACAGGGCGCATTTAAACGGCAGAGGGGCTGATTTGTATACTGATACTATCGTGGCTTTTATGAAAAAAAGATTAAGTCCTGCGGCTAACGTTCAATACCTCAGTAAAAATGAAGAACCTGTGTCTAAAGATTAATATTGCATTGGAGTCGGGATCAATAAAAAGTAAAGGCCGCTTTTATGAATTATCATAAAAGCGGCCTTTTACTTAAAAAGGGGGTGAATAATTTAATTAACTGTTTTAACACCAGCACCTGCTGTTACTACTGCCGGAACGTTGGCAGCAGCATCAAGCAATGAACTGTAAGCGTATGACGGCACCCAGCTTGATAAAGATGAGGTAATGTTATTGGCACCGCAATTAGAATAAATGTTGGTTGATACCCCGCTGAAGTAACCTACGGGATCGCCATCTAAGTTAGTAGTAAGTGGTTTTTTACAGCCTGAGAAATACTCATTATCTGTTCTTACTGTGCCACCGTACCTTGCACCGATAGAATAACCGTCATTGTTTAAATGATAGTTGTTGTACATGTGGATGCTACCAAATACCAATGTTGGTTCCCTTTCGGCCACATTGTACCAGTAATTGTGGTGCAATGTAACATGTAGCTTGCCGGTGTTGGCTGTAACAGCATCGCTTGTTACCGAGCCAATAAGCAATGACAAGTAGGTGTCATGGAATTTGTTCCATGAAATGGTTACGTAGTCAGAGCCTTCGGCAACGCCGATATCTTTACCCCAGTAATCCCAGCCATGGCTGCGGTCTGTTGCAAAATCGCAATGGTCAATCCAAACGTGGTTCGACTGGAATTTAACGTAAACACCGCATTCGGTTACGTAGTTTCTAAACGTAACGTTTTGGATAATGATATTGCTTACAGTGAACAGGTAAAGGTTAAGGCTTGATAAAACGGCGCCGGTTTTACCGATGATGGTGGTATTTGAACCAACATACACAGGAGTTACGCCTGATCCGCTAATTGTTCCGGAAACATACACAATCTTGGGCGAATTGCCTGACACCGCAGATTTGAACGCAGCCAGTGTGTTTACAGTTACCGTGGTACCGCCTTTACCACCGGTTGTTGTACCGTTAACAGCAGCGTAACCGGTTAATACTGTACTCAAAACGGAGCCCGATGCGGTTGTTGTTGAAGTACTTGTAGCCGGAGCGGTTGTGGTGGTAGTAGTTGTTGTACCGGTAAGGGTGTAAGTGTACTTTCTTCCGTTTGTCAGAGGGCTGCTATTGTCGGAAGTTGAGAAATACAATCCGGTATCCCAGTGACTGTAACGCCCTTTACCAAGGTTTCTGATGTCACTGTGAACAGAATGAGCCGGACCTAACGCAACACCATTTTCATAAAGTTGGAGTGTTGACGCTGTTGGCTGCGTGTTTGAATCGCCGCTTACCTGAACGGGGCTGAATTTGTAAGAGTAACCTTCATCTAACCGGATTGAAGATGTGGCCATCGTGTAGACGGTGGGGGCTGTTGTTGCCAGGCTTTTGCTGGCGTTTAAATCATTAATTGGAACGGTTACTGGTTGGTCTGCATTTTTGGAGCAACTTCCGATGAGGATAATTGCGCTCAGTGCCAAACTGCCAAAAGTCATTTTTTTTAAAGATTTTGTTTTTTGCATGTTATAATTTTTAATTAAGCCCTCGAAACGTGGTCTTATATTAAAAATTACCGTTAATTTTTACCTAAAGATATAGACTAAAAGCATAAATAGTTCAAAAATGCTGATTCTGTTGTTTAAACGTATAAAGTTATGTGTATTTGTGACACGTGTAGTTGTGAAGTATTTCACACTTCATGACATTTAAATGACAATTTTAGTTCAAAAGAAAAAACAATTTTCGTCGATTATTGTCTTATGGCACTTCAAAACTATGTTTTGCCCAGTATTTTTAACTTGCAATTAAAGCATTAAATTGTGAAGGCAGCTTTACAAAAAGCTGGCACTTAACGTGGTCACTATGACATTTCAACATACTTATTGAATTCTAACTTGTCCTTCAAACGACTTCACAAATAATTTTGGAGAAAAATGATGACATAAATTCTTCGGCTTTGAGTATCATATCCATTGAGCCAATAAATATAAAGTCGCTGGTGCAGTTCCTCTACTTCAATTTCCATAGTTCTTTTGTATCCATCTGATGCTTTGCCGCCTGCTTGTTCAGTTATATAAGCCCATTGGGTTACATCCATAAATGAGTTGTAATTCCCTCTGGGGGAATCAGCATTAATATTATCAATTATTTATCTGCGGATGAGCCTGTATCACCAATTATGATCAGCTTCATTTATTGAGTTATTCAGATATTTGAGCGATATAGTTTTGGATTGGCTTTACTAAAAAAGGGGGTTTACAGAGTTAACACAATTTAGGGTTGTGTTTTTTATTATATTGTTGATTATCAATAATTTGAGTTGTGTTTCTCAAGAAATGTGTAAACCACCTTTTTTGTATAATATTATCGGCTAAACCTTCACTTTATAGGTAACACAACACCGGGGGGCAATTTGACTTATGATACAGCCGCATCCTTTTTAGTCAACTTGATTCGTGATAAAGAAATATAGACCCGGGAAAGTATAATTTTTAACTGTTACACTTAAGTTCCGGCTGCAACCGGAACCTACTTTAAAAATCCGGGGCGAAACTAAATTTAACACCATATTCCGCGGCGCCCGGATGGTCAAGGTAGTTAAACCTCTTGATTCCATCTATCCGCAAAAACTTAAAGATATTACCTATACCTACTCCGGCTTCTATATAAGGCTTAGTGCCTAAGGCGTAAGTGCCATTTGCTCCATTACCACCAACCGGGAACCGGAACAAGTTAGCCGAATAGAGTGGATTATTTTCGTTACGCAAGCCGCCGAATAATATTTTGGCTGATAAATATTCTCTCCATTTCAGATGTCTTATCAATGGGAATTTATTCAGTAAAAAGCCGCTGAAGCTATGCGTTAAGTTGATACCCGCGTAATGATCGCTTACAAACTCGAGATAAGTCTGTTGGTTATAGGCGTCCTCGTCATAAGCCAATGACTGATTCGCGGGGGCTAAGTTCAGGAGTGGGAAAGGTACTTTGCCCACCAAATAATTTCCAAGTACGGTAATATCTGTGTACCCAAGCTGCGAGAGATAGAAGCGCTTGAAAATGCTTGCTTTAACACTGGTGAAATCATACGCGCCATTGAACAAGCCTTTAAAACCATGGTTGATCTGCAAATTCATGATGGGGTATTTGCTGTAGATGGTACGGCGGTATACTGTTCCTTGTAATATCTGTTCATGAGGCGCATATCTGAAAGCGAGGTTTAGCTCGCTGGTAGTAATATCATGAACCAGGGTATTGGCATCATCATTATATTGAAAAACTAATGACGCGGCGGGGCGTTGGTTCCAGTTCCTGAATGCAAGATCGAACGAAAAATGATTTTCAAAATCCTTTACATATTCAATTTTAGCAATCTTACTGTAAAGCCAGTATATTGTTTTTCCTGTCGAAAATGAAGAAAGCGCGGCTTGCTGATTGATAGTAGAAAGATCCCTCCCGGGCACATTAACGTCATTTAAATAGCTTGCTTTAAGATAGTCATTAGGGTAGCGGTAAAAAGGTGTTTTATTGAATGAGTAAAAGGTTGCGATGTTGTATTTATAAGCCTTATCGCGCGTACCGTAAGCGCCAAAGCCCTCAAAGTATATTGATTTGCTTAATTCGGGATTGGTACGTCCTCCTATCTGAAAGCGGGAACCTTCCTGGCTATCCCGGGAATAAAATGTGCCGATGGGGCCTATCAGCACCGGGCCTGCTTTGGCATAACCACCGGTAAACGTAGCTGCAAACCAGGTTGCCCGTTTAAATTGCGGCATTTTTTCTAGCCGGGAGATGCGCGGGTACATCTTTGACTGATGGTCGGACAGTGTATCCGGCCGGTTATGTGCCCAGTATGAGGTGTCGGGTTTGTCTGCATCGGGGGCTATCTGCAGTTCCTTGCCATCGTAAAATGTGGCGGGAAGCGGTTTGTCTGCTATATAGTTAGAGAAGATTACCGTTCGTTCGCCCATTAAACCAAGCCCTTTGT
>JGI24737J22298_10000369_pt1 | contig 15327 bp, 11 predicted proteins | sample KBSCornC3_FD_22298 | JGI IMG/M metagenome (IMG submission 22298) | reverse complement strand
CGCTATTTTCAAACACCAGTCGCAAAAGGACAGGCCTGTGTTCCCGGGCGATGATGCAAGGGAGTTTTGGGTACGTGCAGAAGACCGCACCCGCGACACCGCCCAGCGTTATGATCGTCTTGGCCTTGCGGAATATGAGGCCATGGAAGCGTTTAAACGATATATGTTTTAAGGATTTATAGAACCTCATTGTCTTGTGGAAGCAGGCAATGGGGTAATAATTGAAGGCCATGTGCGATTTCCTCCCTTGGGAGGGTGTAGGGAGGGGTTTCATCGATTAGCCTTGTTTTTGACAGGGTGTATAAACCCCTCCCTGCCAATGCACATTCCAAACGCACCCCTCCCAAGGGAGGGAATTTCTTTAATGTAGCCTATGACCTCAACCATAACCGAAAAACCAAAACGGCTTCTTTCCCTTGATGTATTCCGGGGCATTACCATCGCCATGATGATCCTCGTTAATGATCCTGGCGATTGGGGACATATCTATGCACCGCTCGAACATTCTAAATGGAACGGTTGTACACCTACCGACCTGGTTTTTCCTTTCTTTTTGTTTATGGTTGGCGTATCGGTTATATATGCCATGGAAAGTAAAAAGGCTACGGTATCGCATAGTAAACTCATCCTGAAGGCGCTGCGCCGTACTGTGATCCTGCTGCTGATCCCCTGGATAACTCAACTGATCTTTCACCCCGATACCGGGCTGGCTCATTTACGTTTGCCAGGTGTGTTGCCGCGCATAGCCCTGGTATATTTCATCAGCACGGTGCTTTATCTCAAGACATCGCAAAAAACGCGCGACTGGATTTTTGCCGGAGCGCTTATAGGTTATTTTATCATCATGACCTTTATCCCGGTACCGGGCGTGGGTTATGCCAACCTGGAGCCCGAAACCAATATGGGGGCATGGATAGACAGGCTGGTATTTACGCCCGATCACCTCTGGCGCGAATCGCATACCTGGGACCCGGAAGGTTTGCTGGGAACTATTCCCGCCGTTGCCACAGCCCTGTTTGGCATTAGGGTGGGCAGCTGGCTAAAACGTAGGGACCGCGATGACAACATCAAAACTAACTGGATGTTTGTTTACGGAATAATCGCGGTTATAGCAGGCTTGTTCTGGGATTTGTTTTTTCCTATTAACAAAGCCTTGTGGACAAGTTCCTTTGTGCTTTATACCGGCGGCCTGGCAACCATTGGGCTGGCTTTATGCTACTGGCTTATTGACGTACAAGGGTGCAAACGCTTTACTTATCCCTTTGTGGTATTTGGTGCAAATGCCATAACAGCTTATGTGCTGTCGGGCTTTATTCCGCATTATATGGGGATGATTAAAATAAACGGCTCATCTATTTATCAAACTTTTTTTGCTCCTTATTTTTCACCTGTAAATGCTTCGTTGATTAGCGCTATATTTACGGTACTCATTTTATGGGTAGTGATGTGGGTGCTCTACATCAAAAAGATCTTTATCAAAATTTAATATGAACCTAAAACTTAAACTTATCGCATTAACAGGAATCATCCTGTTTTCTTTTTCAAGCTTAAAAGCGCAAACAACCACTCAAACTATTACCCAATCACATTTAAAGGCCGCTGAGCAATTGTTAGTTTCTATTGGTATAGATAAACAGTTTGGCGGAATGATGGATAATATCATTAGCACTTCAAGTAGTCAAATGCCTGCAGAGCAGCGTGCCAAATTCATTGATGTGATGAAAACCTTTATGAACAAATACTTTACCTGGGATTTGCTTAAAGATAAGATGGCAGCTATTTATGCTGAAGAATTTACTGAAGATGAACTTAATCAGATTTCTGTGTTTTATAGCTCACCGATAGGACAAAAAGTAAGCTCAAAATTGCCTGCGTTAATGCAAAGGGGGATGATGGTTGGCCAGAATGCCGTTGCAGAACATAAAGATGAGCTAACACAAATGATGCAGGATGCTTTTGGTTCTTCTAACCAGGCTCCGGCTAATCAGGCTCCCGCTAAAAAACCAGCCTCAAAATCAGCTACAAAACATTAATTTTCATAACAATACTTTGTAACTAAGACTTTCGTTTTGCATCTTAGTACCCTGACTATTTAAACTTTATAATGAACCTGAACAAATACGTTCCGCTGGCCCTATTGGCTTTAACACTTTCGGGCGGAAGTGCTTTTGCACAAGTAAAAAAGAAACCTGTTCCGTCGCCTAAAAATAAACCCGGCACCCAGGCCATTGCTGCCAAGAGCGATATATTACCGGTTGACAAGGATGTGATCATTGGTAAATTACCCAATGGCTTAACTTATTATATCCGTGCCAATGTTGAGCCTAAAAGCAGGGCCGAACTTTACCTGGTTAATAAAGCCGGTTCTGTTTTGGAAAATGACGATCAGCAGGGCCTGGCCCACTTTACCGAGCACATGGCTTTTAACGGTACACGCGATTTTCCAAAAAATCAGATGGTTGACTACCTGCAAAAAGCAGGCGTAAAATTCGGCGCCGATTTAAACGCTTACACTTCATTTAACGAAACTGTATATCAATTACCTCTGCCAACTGATACCGTCAGCGTGTTTGAAAAAGGCTTTAATATACTGGCTAACTGGGCCGGTTATGTAAGCTTTGATCCTGCCGAAATTGATAAAGAGCGGGGCGTTGTTTTGGAAGAAGAACGTCTTCGTGGCAAAAATGCCCAGGAACGCCTGCAACAGCAAACATTGCCCGTGCTGCTTAACAACTCAAGGTATGCGCTGCGCTTGCCTATAGGTAAAGAAGACATCCTGAAAAACTTTAAGCCGGAAACCATCAAAGCTTTTTACCAGGATTGGTATCGCCCGGATTTGCAGGCTGTTGTTGCCGTGGGCGATTTTGACCCAAAACGTGTTGAGGCGCTCATTAAACAAAACTTTTCACAGCTTAAAAACCCGGCCGCCGAAAAGCCGAGGACAAAATATTCCGTACCTGCAACACCGGGTACCGCGGTAAAAATTGTTACGGATCCCGAGTATCCATACACTGTTGCACAGATAATTGTAAAACATCCCGGCACGGTTACTAAAACTACCGGCGACTACATGCAGCAGGTAAGGATACAGTTGTTTAACCAGATGCTTAACTCGCGCATAAACGAGTTGCTGCAAAAACCTAATCCACCGTTTTTATATGGCCGTACCAGCTATGGTAATTTTATTGGCGACCAGGATGCGTATACTTCACTGGTTGTCGCCAAACCCGGCGAACTTGAAAAAGCGGTTAAAGCCGTAGTGGCCGAATCTGAACGCGCCCGCAAATTTGGTTTTACCCTTACCGAACTGGAACGCGCCAAGCAGGATGCACTGGTTGGTATTGGGAATGCTTACAGGGAGAGGGATAAAACCCCTTCGGCAAATTTTGTACGTGAATACCAGGCTAACTTTTTGACCGGCGAAGCTATCCCGGGTATTAGCTATGAATACAATTTTTATATAGGCAATATCTATAAAGTAAGCCTGGCCGATATGAATGCTATGGCCGGTAAATTTATCAGCGATCAAAACCGTGTGGTGGTAGTACAGGCGCCGGATAAAGAAAAAGCTAATTTGCCCGATGAAAAAACCTTGCTCAACTGGATTGCCACAGGCGGCCAAAATGTAACTGCCTATATTGATAATGTATCAAGTGACCCACTGCTGGCCAAAGTTCCTGAAGGTACTAAAGTTGCTAAAGAAGAAACAGATGAGGCCCTTGGTACAACCACGCTTACTTTAGGCAATGGTTTAAAGGTGATCTTAAAACCTACTGAATACCGTAACGATCAGATCCTGATAAACGGTTATGCTTTTGGCGGTACATCACTGGCAAGTGACGATGAATTTACGTCGGCAAACCTGGCTTCATCTATCATCAGCGGTAGCGGTATAGCGCAATTTAACCAGGGTATGCTTGATAAAAAACTGGCCGGCAAAAACCTGAGTATTTCGCCGTATATCAGTGAGTTCGCACAGGGTATTTCGGGAAATACCTCACCAGCCGATTTTGAAACAGCCCTTCAGTTGATTTACCTGTACTTTACCCAGCCGCGTAAAGACAAAGACATCTGGGATGCCAACATCGATCAAACCAGGTCTATATTGAGTACCCGCGGGCTTGATCCTGGAAGTGTTTACCAGGATACGGTATCGGCTGTATTAAGTAACTATAATTTCCGTGGTATGGTAACTACCTTACCAAGGTTAAATGCGGCAACACTTGATAAAGCTTACGATTTTTACAAAAAACGCTTTGCCGATGCCAGTGGTTTTACCTTTACACTGGTGGGTAATTTTAACATAGAAACAATTAAGCCATACCTTGAGCATTACCTTGGCGGTTTGCCCTCAACCAACAGCAAGGAAACTTACAAAAACATGAATATTGAGCCGCCTGCAGGATTGATCACCAAAACGGTGAATAAAGGGGTAGGTGAAAAAAGCACAGTACAATTGGTTTTTAGCGGCGATTATGATTACAATGAAGCTAACAATATCCAGGTAGATGCGCTGGAAGAAGTACTGAACATTAAACTGATTGAACGGCTACGTGAGCAGGAAAGCGGTGTATATGCTCCCGGGGTAAGGGCCGGCTATCATAAAATTCCGGGAGGCCGTTACACTTTTACCATATCTTTTGGTTGCGCACCCGAAAATGTGGATAAGCTGATCAACGCTACCATGGAGGAGATAGCCAAAATTAAACAGAACGGCGCCTTACCGGCAGATATCCAGAAATTTGTTGCCGAAGAAGCCCGTTCAACCCAGCAGCAGCTAAAGCAAAACGTTTTCTGGGCAGGATATCTTGCCTCTACATCGCAGAACGGCGAAAATCCTGATCAGATCCTGGGGCATGTAAGCAGCCTTGAACAAATAACCCCTCAAAGCACCAAAGATGCCGCCAATAAATACCTGAGCGGTAAAAATTTGATTAAACTGATATTGATGCCCGAAAAGAAATAAGGATAGTCGATATCATAATAAAGAAGGCCTTTCCGTTTTGGGAAGGCCTTCTTTATTTGTAGAGACGCATCACATTTGCGTCTTCCGGAGGACAAGCGGCTTTGCTTAATTATCGTGATTTGTATGCCCAGGACGCAACTATGTGTTTCTACGTCGAAAACAATCAATGCATATTCAAATAAGCCACTGCAGTGTTATTGGCTTTATGCACTACCACGCCAACGCAACGGCCGCTACCACCTATTTCAAAAGAGATCCCTTTAGCCAAATCAGTATAAATCTGCACCTTATCGCCATTGTTGGTGTAGGTAGAGGTTGGCTTTAATGAATAATATTTTTGAATATCCTGTTTGGGTGAACCTACACCTACGCCCTCGCGGGTTTTAAACCGCGGCGATGTTATGAGGATCTTTTGTATATGACTTATTAATTCATCCTTACCGCCCATGTTGCGGTGCGAAAAAACTGCGGTACGATAACGGGTAATATCATGTTTGGCAAACCAGACCATCAATGAACTGCCCATGGCCGCGTCGGAGCTATCAGGCTTGCCCAATTGCTTTATCACATTTTGCACATCATCATTTAAAATAATATGCCCGATGCTTTTGCCGGGAGTTATCAGCCAGTCCGAGTGAACGGTGTTGGCCGTGTTAGTATCGAGTGCCATGGTATGGTGGACGGAGGTATCGTTTTTATTGCCTGAATGCTGGCCTGTGGTATCCCTGGGTATGTGATTGGTATCGGCTAAAGTTGTTTCTTTTTTTGAATTGTTGCCGCAGGCCAAAAGGCAGATGGCTATCGAAATGATTATTAAGCTATTTCTGATCGTCATATAACCATAACCAATTTAATAGTTATTTTGTTGGCTCGATTATTTGTGCAATAACCAAACAACAAAAATTTTGTTAACAGGATAATGACAAGCAAAGGCCAACAGGTTATACAGCAATGGTACATGGAAAAAAATTGGGAGCAGTTCCCTTTCCAGGCCGAAATGATGGAGGCGTACCTTGGCGGCTATTCAGGCTTGTTGAATGCTCCCACTGGCAGCGGTAAAACTTTTGCCCTGTTCCTGCCTTTTTTAGCGGGGTTCATCAACACACATCCCGATACCTATAAAACAAAACAAAATAACGGTTTGCTGATGCTTTGGATAACGCCATTACGGGCGCTTACCAACGATATCCGTAAAGCCATGCAGGAAGCCTGCGATGAGATAGGTTTACCATGGCGCATAGCTACCCGAACCGGAGATACCCCCGCTGCCGAAAAACAGGCGCTCAAAAAAAAGCTGCCCGAAGTGCTGCTCACCACGCCGGAAAGCTTGCACCTCATGCTTGCCCAAAAGGAATATCCTAAACTGTTCAGTCAATTGCAGGTGGTTGTGATTGATGAATGGCACGAGTTGCTGGGTACGAAGAGGGGAGTGCAGGTGGAGCTGGGTTTGTCCAGGCTTAAGGCCCTCGCTACAGTTTGCAGTGGGCAGTTTACAGTGGGCAGTAATAATCAGTTTGCAGTGGACAGTTTGCCGTTTGCAGGGAATAGGGTGCCAAACGAGAGTGTAAACGGAACCAAAAACTGCCAACTGCCAACTCAAAACTGTCAACTCAAAATCTGGGGTATCTCCGCAACTATTGGCAATCTTGAACAGGCTGCCGAAGTTTTATTAGGAAATGATTTTCCGCCGGGACAAGTAAAAATGGTTCGCGCTAACCTGGAGAAAAAGCTGGATATCCGGTCTATTATTCCACAGAATATTGAGAATTACTCCTGGGCGGGGCATATCGGTTTAAAGCTGCTGCCCGAGGTGATGGAGATAGTTGCCAAAAGTAAAACCACACTGATATTTACCAATACCCGCTCTCAATCGGAGATCTGGTACCATGCCATTTTGGATAATTACCCGGAATATGCCGGCATCATGGCTATGCACCATGGCTCATTGGATAACGAGCTCCGCAACTGGGTAGAAGCCGCCCTGCATGCCGAAGCCCTAAAACTGGTGGTGTGCACCTCAAGTTTGGACCTGGGGGTTGATTTTCGCCCTGTAGATACCGTTGTACAGGTTGGCAGTCCCAAAGGTGTTGCCCGTTTTATGCAACGCGCAGGGCGAAGCGGGCACCATCCGGGAGCGACATCTCTGGCCTATTTTGTACCCACGCACTCGCTCGAGTTATTGGAGGGCGCGGCGCTGAAGGAAGCTATTAAGAATAAGATTTTTGAAAGCCGCGATCCGATGCTGCTTACCATGGATGTGCTGATCCAGTACATGGTGACACTGGCCGTGTCTGATGGTTTTTACGCCGACGAGCTTTTTAAGGAGGTTAAAACCACTTATGCCTTTGCCGATTTGAGCAGGAACGAATTTGGACAATTACTTGATTTTATTACCAGCGGCGGTAAAACACTTGCCCAGTATGATGAATTTTTAAAAGTTGAGGTTGAAAACGGATTGTATAAAGTAAATAGCCGCAGAGTAGCCATGCGGCACCGGCTTAGTATTGGTACCATTACCAGTGAATTAAGCATCCGAGTAAAATGGCTCAGCGGCGGTAGTCTGGGTACTATTGAAGAGTCCTTTGTATCGAAGTTAAAACCCGGTAATACCTTTTGGTTTGCAGGCCGGAGTTTGGAGTTTGTACGGGTGAAAGAAATGACAGCCTACGTTAAAAAATCCAACTCAACCAAAGGGATAATCCCAAGCTGGAATGGGGGGCGGATGCCGCTGTCATCGCAACTGGCGGCTGTATTCAGGCTGAAGCTGGATGAGGTGGCACATGGCATCGAAAAAGACGTTGAAGTTAAAGCTTTGAAGCCGCTTTTTGATTTGCAGCAACAGTTATCGCACCTGCCGCAAAGCCATGAATTTTTGATTGAGTCATTTAAATCGAGAGAAGGGCACCATTTGTTGTTTTATCCTTTTGAAGGGCGGTTGGTTCACGAAGGTATGGCATCGCTGCTGGCTTATCGCATCAGTAAAATAAGACCTGCAAGTTTTTCTATCGCCATGAATGATTATGGCTTTGAATTGCTTACCGACGAAGATATCCCTATTGAAGAAGCACTGGAGGATACCGGCTTTTTTTCGATAGATAACCTGATAGATGATATCCAGCACAGTTTAAATGCCAATGAAATGGCCCGCCGCCGTTTCAGGGATATAGCACATATAGGAGGTTTAGTGTTTACGGGTTATCCCGGTCAGCAGGTTAAGAATAAGCATTTGCAGGCATCAACTTCATTACTGTTTGAAGTCTTCAGTGAATATGAGCCGGATAACTTACTGGTACGCCAGGCCTATAACGAGGCGTTAGCCTTTCAATTGGAAGAGTTCAGGCTAAGGGCTGCTTTGCAACGGATCCAAACACAAAATATCATTTTGAAAGTGATTGAGCGACCAACACCTTTCGCCTTCCCGATCATGGTTGACAGTCTTGGCCGGGAAAGACTGACTACCGAGACCATGGAAGAGCGTATAGCCAAGATGGCCCGCAGCTACGGCGCCGAAGGTGTTCCCGAACCTGCAGAGCGGAAAAGCAGAAAGCCGGGGATCACAAGGAAGAAGGGGTTTTAAATAAATGAAAAACAAAAGAGGCCAGCTGTATGCAAAGCAAACGGCGGCCCCTTTTTTTCTATCTTTTTACCTTATCAAAATCTCCTGTTCTACGTTTATCTCCTTTAAAAAATATTCATCGTGGGATACAACGATGAGCGTTCCCCGGTAATTGTTAATAGCTGCTGTTAAAATTTCGATGTTTTGAATATCGAGGTTATTGGTGGGCTCATCCAGGATGATCATATCTGGTGCCTGGTTGCTGATGGTTAATGAACAGAGCATCAGCCGCATTTTTTCGCCGCCGCTCAGGGCGCTGCATGGTTTATCCCAATACTCCTTAGTAAACAAAAACCTGTTGAGGCGAATTTTGATGTCATGTTCTTGCAATACGCCCGAATTATATTCTTCCGCCTGTTCATAAACACTGAGCTTGTTATTGATGAGTGAATAATCCTGGTCGATATAAATGGCTTTAACCGCCGCAAGTTCTATTGTGCCGGATTGTGGTTTCAGTGAGCCCAGCAGCATCTTTATCAGCGTTGTTTTGCCCGAGCCGTTTGCCCCTTTGATCACCAGCCTTTCGCCGCTGGAGATTTGAAAACTTAGGGGCGACTTCCAGAGCTGCTGATCTCCGTATCCAAAGTTAAGGTCCTTAGCGGTAATCAGTACCTTCCCTTTATGAAGTGTCGAATTGTCAAAACCCATCTTCATTTTATCAATATCCGGCAACCGTGTACGCAGCTGGCTTAGTTCCTGTGCGATAGCATCAGTTTTTTCGGCATGGACACCCTTCATCTTCGAGGTGCTTTTTTCGGCGCTGTTTTTAAGCGTTTTCATCATGATGGTTGGCACACCGGCTTTTTCCTGTTTCTTTTTACCGCGGGCATCCAGCTTTTGCTGCCGTTCAATTGATTCCCTTTCTGTTTCCTTAGCCTTGCGGAGCGCTTTCTCCCTGCTTTTTACATCCTGGTTCAGGGCATCGCCCTCCATCATTTTTTGTTCGGCATAAAAATCGTAATCTCCGCCGTAAACGGTTATACCTCGCTTGCTAAGTTCGCAAACCGTAGTAAGTAAGTTGAGTAAGGTACGGTCGTGACTAACCACCACCAGCGTATTATTGGTTGATTGGATATAATTATACAACAGTTCCCGGCTTGTGTTATCCAAATGGTTGCTCGGCTCATCCAGCAAAACTATTTCGGGGCGATGAATGGCGATGCCTGCTAAAAATACTTTTGTTTTTTGCCCGCCGCTAAGCGTGCCCATTTTTTGCGAAAGATCAATATCCTTAAGCTGCCAATGGATAAACGCTTCCCGGCAGCGCTCCTCAATGGCCCAGTCGTCATTGAGCAGGGCCATATTTTCATCGGTAACATTGCCCTCAAGGATCTGCTTTAAGGCATTTAGTTTATCGGCTATTTGCAGGGCTTCGGCAACGCTAAACGCATTGTACTGTCCAAAAATCTGGGGCACATAATATGGTTTCGCACCGGTTTTTACCATGCCGCTTGCGGGCTGTAAGTTTCCGGCCAATATTTTAAGCAGGGTTGATTTCCCGGTGCCGTTGTTGCCTATGAGGGCTATTTTATCGTTTTTATTAACTACGAGATCTATACCGGCAAATAAAAGATCACGGTTAGGGTGTATATAAGTGATATCGTGCAGAATAAGCATAATTTCTTTCTTTAAAGCGTGAATAATTACAGCGTGTGTTGTGGTGACGGCGCTGTTTATTTGTTCTGAAAGAAATTATTTATCACATAAAGGGAATGGTTGGTTACCGGGGCAAAAATAACAAAAATGATTGAAATGTAATGAAAGCGATATTCATTCCTCTTTCCACCATAATACTTTTAAAATAAAAAAGCCTTCAAACTCCAGTTCAAAGGCTTAGCTCTATCCATCTTCCGGCAAAATTACTTGCTGATCTTCTGTACTTTGAAATCTTCAAACTTTACATCAAAGCTTTGTTTGCCCGGTGCTGCCGCCACCATTCCTATCATCGCTTTTACATTGGGCGGAAAATAAGCCAGGCGGAGCATATCATATTTTTCACCATCGAACGAATATTTGATTTCTACGAAATCGCCTTTGCGCAGCAGTTTCAGCCAAACCGATTTGGGACTGTCATGCCTCGGCACTACCGACCAGTCCGAAACTTCGCGGGTAACTACAGCGCTTACGTTTTGCACGCCGTCAACATATTCAATTCCGGTTTTTATCCAGTTTTTGTTATCTATCTTTACCATTAACCCGGCCTGGTGAAACAGCTCTTTGTAGGCCCCGGTAATTTTTACGTTGGCTTCAAAATCACCTTGCTGTTCGGTAAAATAAAATGGACCGTTATCCCTGATAAAGCCATAATGTGTTACCCGCCAGTAGTCGGTTGCGGGGTCAACGGTCATGTGCAGCGTACTGCCTTCTATTAATGATTTTTGAGGTTTACTGTACCACTGCATACTGTTTAAATTTTGTGCGAAACCAAATTTGCTGAGCAGGGCAAATAAGGTTAAAAAGGTTAGTTTTTTCATGGAGGTAAATTTATGATAATAAAGAATGAAGGTCGTTTTAGTTTATAAACTTTTACTTCGTTGGCCGGGTCACGCCACGCCATATAAGGCCACAGAGGGAGTGATATTACTAATTTTTAAAATAGGCCTGAAGACATCCAGAAACGTGATTTGGAATCTTTAGCTTCAAGGTTTAGACGGAAACTGAGCAGGCAAATGGCTGAAGAAAAATCAGCCCAAAATCAAAGTAATAACCACATGGAGTATTTGTAATCTTTCGCAAAAAAACTGAATAGTTGTTTGACTGTGGGCTAATCGTCAATTTTTTAGAACAGCAGTCCTTATAACTAAAAATTCAGGAGATTTGCTTCTTAAAAGATTTGCTTATGAACCTCGGATTAGATCAAAAGGTGGCTGTAGTGCTGGCTGCAAGTAAGGGATTAGGGAAAGCCTCGGCAATGGCGTTATCAGCAGAAGGCGCGAAAGTCATCATCGGTTCGCGGAACGCGGCAGAACTTAACGAAGCCGCAGAAGACATTAGCTCAAAAACGGGCAATGAAGTGGCCTGCTTCCCGGTAGATGTCAGCGATAGCGGGCAATTGGCTTCGTTTATAAATCGGGCGGGCAGCATATACGGACGGATAGATATATTGGTTAATAATGCCGGCGGGCCACCTTTCGGAAAGTTTGAGAGCTTTGACGACACACAATGGCAGCAAGCCTATGAACAAAACATGCTCAGTTTCGTTCGCACATCCAGGTTGGTATTGCCGTTCATGAAAACGGCAGGCAGCGGTCGTATTATCAATATCGTTAGCGGTTCCGTCAAGTCCGTATTGACCAACTCAGTGCTGTCCACCGCAATGCGTATGGGCGTAGTTGGTACGGCAAAAATGCTTGCCGACGAATTAGGCGTTTACGGAATTACCGTCAATAACATTGCGCCGGGCCTTATTCTGACAGATCGGATCAGGCACACACTGCCCCAGGACGTAGACCCCGAAGAGGCAATTAGGGAAAAAGCTAAAAGCATTCCGCTCGGACGCATTGGTAAGCCAGAAGAGTTTGCAGCCCTGGTAGCATTCCTTTCATCTGCCCAGGCGGCATACATCAGCGGGACAACCATACAGGTAGATGGAGGCGCCAGCCGCGCTATTTTTTAATAAAGTTCGAACTTATTGCCTGTATGTAATATCGAACCACTCATCTACTTGTATGCAATTGCCGCGCTTGATGGCCCGGTTAATGGAATGATTGAAGTTGATTTAAACCCGGCAATATTTGCCCATCTGTTAAAGTCGGCAAATGTGTAATCAAACCCGGTGCCTGTTTCAATAAGCATATTCAAACTCATCATCATTCCAAAAACATTTTGCTTCCGCTCGCTATCTATTATGTTTTCGATAGCTACAAATGCTCCGTTGGCGGGGAGCGCGTCATAAGCTTTTTTCATTAATGATATTTTATTTTTCTCGTCCCAATCATGCAGGATATTTCCCATTACAACAATATCTGCATTGGGTATCGGCATAGTGAAGAAGTCGCCGCTTGCTGTTTTTACCTGGTCGGATAGCCCGAATTGCTGTATAGTTGCGTTTGCAACGGGTTCAACCGGCGGGAGGTCAAAACTGGTGCAACGCATATGAGCATTATGCCTGGCAACCATCAATGAAAGCAGCCCGGCCGAACCGCCTACATCAATCAGCGTTTTGTATTTGGTAAAATCAAATTTTTGAGCAAAGGCCATAAAGTTCCCCATTTGAATGCCACTCATTGCATTAATAAACCCTTTCAATTTTTCAGGATCTGAATATATTAGGCCAAAAAAATCCTCGCTCTTTTTTATTTCATTTTGCGGAAGCCCGGTAAGCAGCCCTTCGCCCAGACTACCCCAAAATGTATATAAACGATTGTCCATCATTTCAAGGATGCCGCCAATGTATGATGGCTTGTTTTTATCTAAAAATGTGTCTGTGTCGAGAGAATTTGAATAAATAGCCGTATCCAAAATACCTTCACGCTTTAAAAAACCAAAAATGGTTAACGCATCTAAAAAATCGTAAACATTCCTGTCGGTACATTTAAGCCCTAAAATGTTTTTGATGTCGCTGGCTTTCATGGTTTTCTTTTCGGCAAGTCGGGTGAACAATTGAAAACTTACGGCAGTTAAAAGGATTTTTGAGGCCCAAAATCCTGTGCCAATTTTCATAATGTTTTCGGGTGATGGCTGGTTAGGTTGCTGTTCCATTTTTTAGTAATTATCGGTTTAAAACTGGTGATGCCTTTCGGCGAATTCTACCCGGGCGGGAGAAATTAATTATCTAAAATACAGGTATTTAATTTAAGAAGAAAGAGGAATTGATAATTATGAAGAATGTATTTATGTTAATTGATTATACCTTTTTCTGTTCGGGCCGAATGGGGAGATGGCATGATAATTTTTTGCGAAGAGAATGAGCTGTGCTTCCGGCAAAAGGTGATAAAGCATTGCTGCAAACTGCTATGAGCCTATTCGTCGACACAATCACATCATTCATCGTCACATTGGCACAAAAAATACGCGGATTTGTTCCCTCAATAAACAAACTTTTTAAATTATGAAAAAGCTATTTTTATTTACCGCAGCCCTAAGCCTTATGCTCTTTTCCTGTAAAAAGGATAGCACAAATAACGGGGGTACCGCCCACGTGACCGTGAAAATGACTGATGCACCCGGCGCTTTTGATGCCGTGATCCTGAATATCAAAAGTGTGATCATTGTAACCGATAAGGGTGAACAAACGCTCAATGTGGATGGAGGCGCCGTTGATATTCTGCGGTTCCGTTCGGGCCGTGATACTGTGCTGGCCGACCAGGATATCCCAGCAGGGACCATCCAGCAGGTGCGCCTGGTGTTGAACGACAGTGGTAACCGCGTGATTGTAGCCGGTGTGTCATATGACCTGACCACGCCAAGCGGTCAGACCTCAGGTGTGAAGCTGAACGTTCATGATAAGCTTACCGCCGGTATTGCCTATACTATGCGTTTGGACTTTGACGCCGCGCAATCCGTAGTACTTACCGGTAACGGCAAGTACATCCTCAAACCAGTGATCCGCGCAATTGCCACTGCCGCTTCAGGTGCACTGACCGGTGTAGTTAGTCCTGCCGCATCCTCACCGAAGGTATATGCTATTACGGGTGCCGACACCATTGGCTCAACTACAGATGCCACCGGTAAATATTATTTCCCTGGCCTGGCAGCGGGCAGTTACCAGGTGAAATTTGTGCCGGTTAGCCCCTATGCCATCAAAACAGTAACCAACATTTCGGTAACAAACGGCACCGTCACTGATATGGGAACGGTGAACATTACCCAGTAACCCTGCTCTATCATTAAAAGGAAACAGCGGAGATTCAGCGGATGGTTAGATGATCTCCGCACCGTTAACCTATATCTTGTAAAAAGCCTTTGATCTTCAGATTAAAGGCTTTTTAGTTGAAATTTGGCCTCAGTGAGGATATTTCTAAGCTCATAGCTTGCAGCGTTTCCTAAATTGGGCTATTTGCTATTTATTTTTTTGATATAGGTGGACTGCAAATCTTCAACATCGGTATAGTCAATCGCGGTTCGATAGGGTCTCTTCATACTTCCTGCTATAATTCTATGTCTTTCGCTTATCTTTGCGCGCAATTCAATTTTAGCATACAGTGATCAATGTCAACAACATCTCCGTTTCATTTGGCGGAACCACCTTATTTAGTGACGTAACCTTCTCCATCAACGAGAACGATAAGATAGCCCTGATGGGTAAGAATGGCGCAGGCAAGTCGACCATCCTCAAGATCATCGCCGGCGCAGCCAAACCTACTACAGGCAACGTAACCGGACCAAAGGACGCGGTAATAGCGTATTTGCCGCAACATTTGCTTACCCAGGATAACGTTACCGTTTTTGAGGAAACGATGAAAGCTTTTGACGAGGCTAATCAGATGCAGAAAGAGCTGGACGAAGTGAATGAGCAACTTAATATTCGTACCGATTACGACAGTGACGACTACATGAAGCTGATTGAGCGGGTATCGGAGCTGAGCGAGAAAGTTTATTCGCAGGAGGAGGTGAATTATGATGCAGAGGTTGAAAAGGTATTGAAGGGCTTGGGTTTTGAGCGCAAGGATTTCACCCGCCAAACTTCCGAGTTTTCGGGCGGATGGCGCATGCGGATCGAGCTGGCCAAAATTCTATTAAAGAAACCAGACCTGATCTTGCTGGATGAGCCTACCAACCACATGGATATTGAGAGTATACAATG
>JGI24737J22298_10000362_pt1 | contig 15407 bp, 13 predicted proteins | sample KBSCornC3_FD_22298 | JGI IMG/M metagenome (IMG submission 22298) | reverse complement strand
CTGCTCGTCCGTCAGCCAATATAGGTCGCTCAAATCCAGTCTCCTCACGGACCCTGAATCAGATCGGGGAGCTCAGATCAATGGGTCCTGACCCTACCCATCGACGTAACATAAAGGATACCATATCGGCCCCGCCGAATGCCAAGCTGGTCACCTTGCGCACAGGCATCTCGACCGTCCGATCGACGTGACCATCGGGGGCGTAACACACGATCAGACCGTCAAATATCTGCGCATTCCAGACGAAGCCTTCCGCATCGACGGTCGATCCGTCAGCCGCGCCAGTCGTCGTGCGCAACGTTGTAAAACAGCGTCGGTTGGCGATCGACCCATCAACGGCATAATCATAAACGCGAATTTCGCCGGCGTATGAGTCTTGAAAATAGAACAGTCGCCCGGTCGGGTACGTTTCGCGACGGTCCATCGATCCGACGACGAAGCGCCCCTGACGATCCACCTTGCCGTCGTTGAAGCTGTTATGTTCAAGGCCAGCTTCAGGATCGATGATGTGCTTCAGTTCGCCTGTATCGAAATCGAGCAGATGTATGCCACCGGTCATGGCGACGACGGCCCGCCGCGGTCGCGAAGCGCGATTGACCCGATCCGGCCGGGCAGTTCCCAAGTCCGCACTTTCGCGCCGCGGGCGTCGCACCGATAGATTCGCCCGGCAACGCCATCCAGCCAATGCGACCGCTGGGTCGCGACGTCCCAAACGGGTCCCTCGCCTAGCGCGGCCTTCACATCGATCAATGTCTCGATCCGTACAGACACTCCTACCGATGCCCCCGCAAACCCTTGGTGACCATTCGTCCTCGCTCCGCTTTCCGCGACGGGACCTGCATTCGCCGGCCTGTTCTTGGCGCAGCGGCAACCCGTCAAAGATTCAGTTATGCACTCGCCGTATCGAGCTTGGTCCATGCCGACCCCGCCTTGCTCGACGCCACGCAGGCCATGATGAACCGCATGCCGCTCAAGCCGGCCGCGACCCCTGGCACGGCGCTCTCGATTGGCGTTCCAGCGCGGTGTGCAAGGATCAGATCGGCAGCGCCGGAGTAGATGTTCGCAAACCCCTCGACATATCCTTCGGGATGACCGGACGGCAGACGCGTTGCTTGGGCGGCCGCGTCGTTGGCGCCTGCCCCGCCGCGCGTGATGATGCGTGGCGGTTCACCCATCGGCGTGAAGCGCAAATAGTCATTAGCTTCGCCATTCCATTCCAGCCCGCCGCGGTCGCCATAGATACCCACCGTCAGCGCATTATTGTGGCCCGGCGCGACCTGGCTGATCCACATCGTCCCGCGCACCCCTTCGGCATATCGCAGCAATATGTTCGCATTGTCGTCAAGCGTGCGGCCAGCACCAAAGGACTGCAGGTCCGCGCAGAGAGCGTCCAGCTTCAATCCGGTGATGAACTCGACCAGGTTGAACGCATGCACGCCAAGGTCGGCGACCGCGCCGGCGATGCCAGCCTGGTTTGGGTTCATGCGCCACGCCGCTTGCTTATGGCCTTCATGCTCAAGCGGGGCCGTCAGCCAATCCTGCACATAGCTGACCCGGACCAGGCGCAAGGTGCCGAGCAGGCCCTCACGAACCATCTGGCGCGCCTGCCGCACCATTGGGTAACCGGTGTTGTTCTGTGTCAACACGAACACGAGGCCTGTCTTTTCGACCAGAGCATCGAGTTGCAGTGCCTCGTCGATCGTCACGCTCAAGGGCTTGTCGCAGATGACATGGATACCTGCCGCCAGAAAGGCCTTGCAGGCCGGAAAGTGGAGATGGTTCGGCGTCACGATGGCAACGGCCTCGATCCCGTCTTTCCGATCCGCCTCGCGCCGCGCCATTTCAACGAAATCGGCATAGGCGCGATCCGGCTGTATGCCGAGGTCTCTCGCCGACGCGCGCGCGACGTTCACATCCGAAGACAGCGCGCCAGCCACCAAGTCGAACCGTCGGTCCAACCGGGCCGCCATGCGATGCACGGCTCCGATGAAAGCCCCGCGTCCACCGCCCACCATGCCCAGCCGCAGCGGCCGGTCGCTGGCCTTGTCCTCGCTTCCTTTGATTGACATTCGTCTATGCCTCCAACTAATCTGTGATTACTTACATCTAAGCACCGATTTAATTTGGTGTCAGCAGTGTTTATCATCGGGTGTGATATCGGCGGATGCCACTCGTAAGCAGCTGGCCAGGCTGACACTGAGATATGGCAAGCGGACCGTGATCAGCTTCGGCGAAACCCACCCTAGGGTCAGGATCTGTAATTTGCAGTTGCTTGGCGGTTGTCCCTTGAGGGTCTCAAGGATCTGTCCGCACTCGCCGTCCTGAAGGTCGGTGGTGCTGTATCGGGTCTCACAAGGCCGGACGTTGCATTGACTCGAAGCGGGCTTGGTAGCCCATCCGGTAACCTTCGCAGATCGTCCGTCCCTGCGTTCCCTCGCGGGACACCGCCATTGGGTCAGCTGGAGAGCATTACCGCTGGCGAACTGGTTCTACTGTATCTCAGGCCTCGAACAAAGTGCCATCGCGCAGCATGGCATGCATGATGACAGCGAGGCGGCGGGCGAGCGCAACCCTGGCTTTTCGAAGGCCGCGCCGCTTCGCGATCTTGAGCGCCCAGCTCTTCAGCGCGAAGCTCTGCTTGGTACGCGTCAGGATCGAGTTGGCCGCTTCGTAGAGCAGCTTGCGAACGATGCTATCCCCCTGCTTGGCGATCCGGCCCGTCCAGTCGAAACGTGGAGACGAGCCCCGAAATGCTGTCAGGTCCGCGGCTGTTGGCGATGACGGCCTCGATGCCTGCCTTGCCCAGCGCCTTTGCGAACGCACCACCGATGGCGCCTGCGCCGATAATACCGATCGTCATGAGCCCGTCCTTCTACCACATGTTACCGTTGACCGGAGAATGGACCATGAATAGGCGTATCAATAGTATCAGACGGGTTGTTTAAGTTTCAATTTCTGCTTGAAGGTTGATTCGCGTGGAGACACTTGCCAACTTGGAAGCCTTCGTTCGCAGCGCGGAGGCCAACAGCTTCTCGGGCGCGGCTCGCCGACTCTCCCTCACGCCGGCGGCGGTGAGCCGGAACGTCGGCATGCTCGAACGAAATCTAGGTGTGCGGCTATTCCATCGCTCGACACGCAAGTTGGCCCTGACGGAGGAAGGTGAGGCCTTCCTGCTAAGCATCGGCGACAGCCTTGCCGATCTCCAGAGCGCTATCGACGGCGCCTCTCAGATTAAGGGAGAGCCCGTAGGCGTCCTGAAAGTGAGCATGAGCCTCTCTTTCGCCATGGGCTACGTCCTTCCCGCATTGCCCGAATTTCTCGGCAAGTATCCGGGCATCCGACCCGACTGGCATTTCGATAGCCGCCAGGTCGATCTGGTTGCGGAAGGCTTCGACGTCGCGATCGGCGGGGGTTTTGATCTAAATCCCGGAATTGTTGCCAAGGCGCTGGCGCCCGTTCACGTCGTAGCCGTCTGCGCGCCAAGCTTCTTCGGCAGAAGAGCTCAACCCACGAGCCCGGCCGATCTCGTCGAATATGATGGGATTCTCATGCGCTTCTCGACATCGGGTCGCATCCGGCAATGGATGATGCGGAATGCCCAGGGCGATGAGGAGCGTGCGTTGTTAAAAGAGACAATCGTCATGAGCGACTCCGCGCCGATGATCCAAGCAGCCCTTGCGGGGCTCGGTATTGCAATGGTTGCTATCCCGGACGCGCTTCCGCATTTGGAGAGCGGCGCGCTGATACGCATTCTGCCCAAATGGTATGCAGACGCGGGCTCGATATCGCTCTACTACTCAGGTCGCGCCTTGCAACCGCGCAAAACCAGGGCATTCATCGACTTCTATACCGAGTATTTTCGCCGAGAGCGCATCAGCGCACGGTTCGCTGGAAGCCTCAAATAAGCCGACGTACCCTGCCCTGATGATTGGCTCGGAAGAGTGATGGGCACTACCATTGCGTCCTTCCGAAGAGGCGACAAGAGGTCCGACGCCGCTGGAGCGGAGCGAGGCGCCCGACAGGGATATGCGCGCGGAGGGTTCTGTCAGCTCCTGGCTCTTGGGCGCCTTTGGCCACACCTTGGCGCCAGCCTTCGGGCGAACCGCCCAAGAACTTGACCGAGGCGACTGCGAGCGTCGGCAATCTCACGCATTTTCGCGATGGATAGAACGATCGCAGCCCCTCCCTGTAATGGGCTGGATTAGGTAAGCGTACCTCCATCAACCGTGATGATGGTGCCCGTGATCTGGCGGGCGGCACTCGACGCCAGGAAGGCGACCGCAGCTGCCACGTCCTCCGGCTCTCCATACCGTCCCAGTGGGATCAACGCCCGCTGGAAGTCACCGAACTCGCCTTCGGCCGGGTTCATTTCCGTATTCGTCGAACCAGGCTGCACCAGATTGACGGTGATGTCACGAGGACCCAGTTCGCGCGCCAAACCTCGCGTAAATGATTGGAGTGCGGATTTCGTCATGGAGTAGACCGTCGATGGCCCGACAATTCGCTCGGCCCCGGCGGACCCGATCGTGATGATGCGCCCCCCGGCAGTGAGGTGGGGCATAGCCGCCTGAGACGCCAGGATGGGAGACCGCGCATTGACGGCAAAGAGCGCGTCGATCTCGTCGACAGTGAAGTCCGCAACGTCCTTGTAGGTGGCGATCGCGGCATTGTTGACGAGGATATCAAGACCACCAATGGCTTTCACTGCCTCGTCCACCGAGCGAGCAATCGCACTCGGATCTGCGCTGTCGGCCTGAATTGCAACGGCGGCACGGCCCTTGTTCTTTATCGCTTCCACCACCTTTGCCGCACGATCAGCGGAATGCGCGTAGGTGATGGCAACGTCTGCGCCTTTTTCCGCCAGCGCGATTGCGATAGCCGCACCAATCCCGCGTGACCCTCCGGTCACCAGAGCGCGTTTTCCAGTCAACTCGGTCATCGAATATTCCTTCTTCAGTGTTTGCGCGACCTTCGCGCTGCCATGGCGATGTTCGTCGACCGTCACGCGATCGAGGTTGACGCCGCACCCTGGAGATGGACGGGATGCCGTTTCAAAATAAGCGGCAAATCGCTTTATTTATTTTCAATGGATCGTTTGCAATGGCTGGAGGTTTCGGTCTGCGACCGCTTGACCGTTTCCCACTTTTTCATGACTTGTCGAGGCTAGCGCAGGCCTTGCGTCGTCTCGCCTGTCGCCGCGGAACTGTCTCTGCGATGCGGGCGCCGGCGCAAATTCCATGTGCGACAGCGCGTGCGAGGGTGTCGCGACTGGGAGGCATGGCTCAGATTGGCGCGGCGATCTCGCCGAGACTGACCGAAGTCAACCCGAGCCAAGTGGCCATCCGCCCCAGTTCTACTGTCAGCCGCTCTATCGTTTCGGGCGGTGCATCGGGTTCGAGCGTGACGCGGTGCGCGCGCAGAACGCCCGCCTGGCGATCGGCTTTGAGGTCTACGCGCCCGGCAAGGGCCTCGTCGAGCAGAAACGGCAGCACATAGTAGCCGTGGGTGCGCTTGTCCTGCGGCACATAGATTTCAATTCGGTAATGGAAGGCGAACAACCGTTCGGCGCGACCGCGTTCCCAGATCAGCGGATCGAACGGCGCGAGCAGCGCAGCACCCTGGCTGCGGCGCGGCAGCTTCGCGTCGCGATGCATCCAGGCCTTCTGGCTCCAGCCCTGGACTTTGACGGGCACGAGGATGCCTTGTTCGGCAAGCGTGGCGATGGCGTGATCGCCTTCGTTGGGCCTCAGCCGAAAATAGTCGCGCAGGTCGGCAGCGGTGGCGACGCCCATCGCGCGGGCGCTGCGCTCGATCAGGTGACGCTGCGCGGTCGCGGCATTCGGAGTGGGAAGCTCTCGGATCATCTGCGGGATGACCCGCTCGGGCAAATCATAGACTCGCGCGAAGCTGCCGCGGCGTGTCGCCGTGGTGATGAGCCCGGCCCAGAACAGCCATTCGAGGGCATGCTTGGTATGGCTCCATTCCCACCAGCCGCTCCTGCTCTTTCCGTCCTCGAAGTCGGCGGCAGTGAGCGGTCCATCGATGCGGATGCGATCCAGGATGGCGTCGGCTTCGGCGCGCCGCTCCGTCGCGAAGCGGCGCAGGCCGACATAGCCTGCTTCGCCGCGTTCGGCCTTGGCCATCCGCCAGCGCAGGTACGGGTGCAGGTCGAGCGGCAGCAACGACGCCTCGTGCGCCCAATATTCGAACATGTGGCGCTGGTACCTAGGTCCCCAGGCGTCGCGTTCGAGCAAAGCAGGATCGTAAGGACCCAGCCGCGAAAAGGCTGGCAGGTAATGCGCGCGCGTCAGGACATTGACGCTGTCGATCTGGAACAGGCCGAGCCGGTCATGGGTGCGCCGAAGCTGCGCGGCGCTGACATTTGGACGCTGGCGTTGGCCGAATGCGCCGCCAAATCCCTGCGCCGCGAGCGCAATGCGCCGCGCCTGCTTGAGCGAGAGAGCGAGGGTCACCGGGCCCGTACAGTCAAGTCGCTTACGACTCAGAAGCCGTTGCAGCGCGAGACCAGCGCCGCGGCGCTCACGATCTCCAGGCCGCTACCCTGATCCTGCAGGTCGCGTGCTCTGCGAAACTGCGCATCATAGCGCATATAGCCGAACGGCTCCTCGGCACAGACCGCGAGCACCGTCGTCGTCTTGCCCACCGCGGCCACGACGCGGCCGCCTTGCGCGGCGATACGGTGCGCGAGTTCGCCGTGCCGGGGCTCGCCGAGAATGGCGATGCGCTGGCCGACGAGCGCGCCCTCTGCGGCGGGCTTTGGCGTCGGCGGGGCCGAGGCACGTCTGGGGGATGTAAGCCAGCCTTCAAGGGGAATGCCGGTCGCCTCGCTTGCCTTTACGACGATGAGCCCGGCAGCCCGGGCGTCACTCAGTGCGTCATGATGCTTTAGACGGATGCCGAGATGCTTCGAGACGACATTGAGGCGATGGCTCGGCAACTCGGGCCAGACGCGCTTGGCGACGCGGACGCTGTCGAGCCAGGTCGCCTCGATCGCGGCGCGCTCATGCACGCGGCAGGCGGCGCCGATCGCACCCTTGTCGAAATAGCTGTGCGCGACTGTCACCCGGCCGGAGAGATGGCTAGCGATCGTCTCATGAAGCGCACCAAAGCAGGGCTTGCCCGCAACATGATCGGCGGTGATGCCATGGATGCGTGTGTTGAAGCTGCTGAAATCATCCTTGGGGTCGATCAGCGTCTCATATTCGAAGGCGATCGCGCCGCCGCGAAAGCCGACGATTCCGATCTGGCAGATGCTGCTCACACGGCCGCATGCGGTCTCGACATCCACCGCCACGAAATCGACCGCCCCGGGATTTACCGCGGAAACGGCAAGGGAGGTATGGGCAAGATCGGCGGACGAAAGGAACATACCAAGACCATAGCCTCCAACAGTGGCAGGTCCAAGCGGGAATGGTGTGCGCCGCCACGTTGATCTGGCGATGGGATGTGACAGAGCGAGCCTCTACCACATCCCGGCGCCATTGCGACAAGCCGTCTATATCAACCGGTCGCGCGTGCCGCTTTGAAGTCGGGGCGCAGCACCTTCCCGCCGTCTCGCAATTGGTCGAGATAATCCGACCAGCGCTGCATCATGCGCACCCGTTCATCCCAATATTCGCCGCGCGCATAGGCACGCCGAACCTGGTTGGTGTCGACATGCGCGAGCTGTCACCTGATTGGTGTCGACATGCGCGAGCTGTCGTTCGATAGCGTCGGGGTTCCACTCGCCCATCTCGTTGAGCAGCGTTGCCGCCATCGCCCGGAATCCGTGCGCGGTCATCTGGTCGCTCGTGTAGCCAAGCTTGCGCAGGCCCTGGTTGACGGCGTTCTCCGACATCGCCTTGCGCGGCTTGCCGAGGCACGGGAACAGGTATTTCCACCAGTGCGTGTGCTCGTGAAGCTCCTTGAGCATCGCGATCACTTGCCGTGACAGGGGCACGCGGTGCGGACGCCGCATCTTCATGCGTTCGGCCGGAATGAACCAGATGGCCTCGTCGAAATCGATGTCGGTCCATTCCGCCTGCCTGAGCTCGCCGGGGCGCAGCAGTACGTGCGGCGACAGGCGCATGGCCATCACCGTCACCTTATGCCCGCTGTAGCTGTCGATCGCCCGCAGCAGCGCGCCGACCTCGGACGGTCGCGTGATGGCAGCGAAGTGCTTCACCTTGGGCACGGCGATGGCGCCCCGAAGGTCGGCGGCGACATCCTTGTCGCAGCGAACCGTCGCCACTCCATAGCGGAAGACGCGACTGAGGACGCTGCGCATGCGCCGCGCACTCTCATAGGCGCCAGTCGCCTCGATCTTGCGAAGGACGACGAGGACCTCATGCGGCGTGATTTGTGCGATCGGGATGGTGCCGATCAAGGGATAGGCCTTGGCAAGAAGCCAGCGGATCTTGTCGACGGTCACAGACGCCAGACCGTCCCGCTCGCATTTGACGAGCCAATCCGCGGCAACCGCCTCGAAGGTGTTGGCAGCAGCATATTTGGCGGCGATCCGCGCGCGCTTTTTCTCCAGCGCCGGATCAATTCCTTCCGCAATCTTCTTCTTGGCCTCGTCGCGCCGGACGCGTGCTTCCGCGAGACTAATGGTAGGCCATCCACCGAGATGGAGCTTCTTCTGCTTGTCCAGGAAGCGGTAGTTGAAGCGCCAGAGCTTCGAGCCGTTGGGCTGGATGACGAGGTAGAGGCTTTGAGAATCGCTCAGGGTCCAAGCCTTTTCCCTGGGCTTGGCGGCATTGATCTGGATGTAGGTCAGCATGGTCGTTTTCCCAGCAAGGCCGGGTCGATCCGAGGGCAACAATAAGGGCAACAATTGTTGCCGCTGCACGTGCCCTTAGCCGGATTTCGCCGGACGGTGTCTGGCGATTCTCGGTCTAAAAATGCTGTGAAACCAGCCGCTTACTGGACGCTGCTGGACGTATCCAGAGCCAGTATTGGTGCCAGAAGAGGACTCGAAAACTACCGGTTTTGGATTGAAAAGCCATCATTTTTTAGAGAACCCGTCGAGCGATACCCTCATCGATACCCTGGGACTTTTTGTCGAGGCGGTTCGAGTCCTGACTGCTCCAAATCGCCGACTTGCATCTCTCGATTCGTCGCGTCGGTTAGCGACAAGCAACGCTTGGCCGCCCCATATGACCGCGCGCTCGCCCTGAGCGATAGGAACATCTTTTATAAATCAAATATTGCTGTAATTTGATCGATAGAAGGGAGCGCTATCGATCATGCGTTGGAACTGGCAGCAACCCGACTGGCCCAACTTCGCCTATGACGCGAAGAGGCTACGAGGCCGTGAAGACCATTTCCTGAAGGGCGCCGGTATCCTGGTTGGCGTCATGGCCCATCTCGACGCCGACGACCGCCAGAACCTTTCCATCGAGCTCATGGCGCAGGAAGCTGTCGATAGCTCTGCAATCGAGGGGGAGATCCTCGATCGCGCTAGCGTGCAGTCGTCCGTGGCCAAGCATCTGGGGATCAAGGCCGACCACCGCCGCGCAAACGCCGCGGAGGCGGGCGCTGCGGAACTCATGGCGAACCTCTTTCACAGCTATCGCGAGCCGGTCAGCGAGGCCATGCTGTTCCATTGGCACGCCTTGCTCATGAACGGCAGGCGGGACCTTGCCGACATAGGTCGATATCGAACCCACGCCGATCCCATGCAGATCGTCTCCGGAGCCCTGCACGTGCCGAAGGTGCATTTCGAAGCTCCGCCATCGCAAGTGGTGCCAGCCGAGATGGACGCATTCATTGCCTGGTTCAACGATACCAGGCCGGCCGGCCCTTCACCGGTGAGCGTACTCGCGCGGGCGGGTGTTGCTCATCTATGGTTCGAGTCCATCCATCCCTTCGAAGATGGCAACGGTCGCCTCGGCCGCGCGATTGCGGAAAAGGCTCTGGCCCAAGGGCTTGACGCGCCCGCGATCACGGCCCTTGCAGAGACAGTCCAGCGCCATCGCAAGGACTATTACACGCAGCTTCAACGAGCGAGTCTGTCCAACCGGATCGACGATTGGCTCGAATGGTTCTCCGACATCGCGCTTGCGGCCCAACAGCGCACACTTGATCGGGTTCATTTCCTCCTAGCCAAGGCGAAGCTGCTCGACCGCCTCCGCGGTCGGATCAACGCACGGCAGGAGAAGGCCCTGATCCGGATGTTTGCCGAGGGACCAGAAGGCTTCAGAGGTGGCCTGAGCGCGGCAAACTATCGAACGATCACCGATGCAGCCTCGGCGACGGCCACTCGCGATCTCGCGGAACTGATTGAGTTGGCGGCTCTTCGCAAGGAAGGGGCACTGAAGCACACAAGGTACTATCTGAACCTTGGCGAATGACCAATATCGCCCCGCAGGTCGGACAATCCGGTCGTCTTGGAGGCGCCGCTCTCCCGAATCGCACCTATGCGATTAATGCTTATGAAGCCGATACTCGATTGTCCCTGAGTTCCAGCGCGGATTGCCGCACGATCAGCCATCCTCCGCTGATCCCCAGAGCCGCCATGATGAATGCGACGAGCAGATCGGGAAGACCGCTGCCCGACCAGAGCACGGCCAGGCCCGCGCCAATCACGAGCAGGTTGTTGATCGCGTCATTGCGCGAGCAAATCCAAACCGAGCGCATGTTCGCGTCGCCGGTCCGGTAACGATAGAGCATCAGTGCGACCGAGATGTTCACCAAGAGTGCGACGGAACCGACAAACCCCATCGCGAACGGATCGGGCGTTGCCCCATGGACCAGGCCCCAGACCGCGGACGCCAGAACCCCGACACCGAACAGCAGGATTGTCAGCCCCTTCAGTAAGGCCGTCCGTGCTCGCCATTGGACGGCCAGGCCGGCCACTCCCAGACTGATCGCATAGTTGGCGGCATCACCGAGAAAATCGAGCGCGTCGGCCTGAAGCGAACGCGAATGCGCCATCACGCCGGCAACAATCTCCACCGCGAACATGACTGCATTGAGGCCCAGCGCGATCCAGAGCACGCGCCGCCAGCGCGGGTCGTTCAGCGTTTGCCTGGAACCGCAGGCACCCACGCAACAGTCATCGGCCATCGGGAACTCCATGTGCGATTTCCGCTTCGGCGTCCTATATGCACCCTGTAGCAACTACAGGGTCAAGCGATGAAGATCGGGGAAATAGCGACGGCGACCGCGACCAACATCGAGACGATCCGCTACTATGAGAAGATCGGCCTGCTGCCCGCGCCAGCGCGCACGGGCGCCAACTATCGCAGTTACGGACCTGAGCATCTGGCGCGGCTTTCCTTCGTCCGGCGCGCGCGCGACCTCGGCTTCTCGATCGAGCAAGTCCGCGCGCTGCTCGATCTGTCGGATGATCGAAGCCGCGATTGCGGCACCGTCGATCGGATCGCGCGCGAGCATCTGCACGAGATCAACCGGAAGATCGCCGACCTAGGGGCGCTCCGTCGCGAACTGGCAGCACTGGTCGCCAGCTGTGATGGCGGCACTGTCGCGGAATGCCGCATTCTCGAGGCGCTTGCGCCGGACGTCGAGCGCGCGCCGTAGGAACCATGCCGCTTTCGCCAGTGACACGGTTCCTGGCGGGGCCTTATTGCTTGTGGATCGCGGTCACTTCGCCCGCGCTGCCTGTCAACGTAAGGTCGAAATCGACCTTGTCGCCGACCTTGGCGGCATCGGTGATCGCAGGCGCTGCCTTGAACGCCATCGTCATCGCCGGCCACTTGGCTTCGGGGATCGGGCCATGATCGAGCGTGATCGTGCCCGCGGGCTTGTCGATCGCGGTGACCGTGCCATGGCCCTTGGCCTTGATTGCCGTGCTGGCGGCAGGTGCCATCCCCATGTTGCCCATGTCACTACTCATGGCTGCGGCGGCGGGCGCAGCCTGGTTGGTTTCGGCCGCGACCGGCGTTTCCGCTTTCTTGCCGCACGCGGCAGTCAGGGCGGCGAGGCCGAGGGCGATGGTCAGTCGTACATAGTGCATGGTCTTCTCCTTCATGATGAAACGGTTTGGGGAACGGGCTTGGTCTTCGGACGACGCAGCAGCAGATAGGCGGCGGGAAGGACGAACATCGACAGCAGCGGCGCGGTCAGCATGCCGCCGATCATCGGGGCGGCGATCCGGCTCATGACCTCGGAGCCGGCGCCCGAGCCGAGCAGGATCGGCAACAGCCCCGCGAGGATCACCGCGACCGTCATCGCCTTGGGCCGGACGCGAAGCAGCGCGCCTTCGCGCACTGCGGCCTCGACCTCGCTTGCATCCGGATCGGCTTCGCGCTCCTCTAATGCGTTCTTGAGGTAGATCAGCATCACGACGCCGAACTCGGCGGAGACGCCGGCCAGCGCGATGAACCCGACGCCCGTGGCGACCGACTGGTTGAAGCCGAGCAGGTAGAGCGTCCAGATCCCGCCGGTGAGCGCGAACGGCAGCGTGCCCATGATGAGCGCCGCTTCATCGAACCGGCCGAAGATCATGTAGAGCAGCACGAAGATGATCAGCAGCGTCGCCGGCACGACCAGTTTCAGCTTGTCGACCGCGCGCTGGAGATATTCGAACTGCCCCGAATAGGCGATGCTGACACCGGGCGAGAGCCTGACCTGTTTCGCCACCGCGCGTTGCAGATCGCCGACGACCGAGGCGAGGTCGCGTCCGCGCACGTCGACATAGACCCAGGTCGATGGCCGGGCATTCTCGGTCTTGAGCATCGGCGGCCCTTCGGCGATCGATATGTTCGCCACGGTGCCGAGCGTGATCTGCTGGCCCGAGGGCGTCAGGACCGGGAGTGCCCTCAGCCCTTCGAGGCTGTCGCGCAGCTCGCGCGGATAGCGCACGCTGATCGGATAGCGGGCAAGACCTTCGACCGTCTCCCCGATCGTTTCGCCCCCGATCGCGCCGGAGACGATCGCCTGTACGTCGGCGATGTTGAGCCCGAACCGCGCGGCGGCGGCCCGGTCGATGTGGACATCGACATAACGTCCGCCGGTCAGCCGCTCGGCCAGCGCCGAGCTGACGCCGGGCACGGTCTTGGCCACTGTCTCGACATCATGGGCGATGCAATCGAGCTGGGCGAGATCGGCGCCGGAGACCTTGACCCCGATCGGGCTCTTGATGCCGGTCGCCAGCATGTCGATGCGGTTGCGGATCGGCGGCACCCAGACATTGGCAAGGCCGGGGAGCTTCACCGTGCGATCGAGTTCGTCGACCAGCTTTTCGGGCGTCATCCCCGGTCGCCACTGATCACGCGGCTTGAACTGGATCGTCGTCTCGAACATCTCGAGCGGCGCCGGGTCGGTTGCGGTCTCGGCGCGGCCCGCCTTGCCGAACACACTCTCGACTTCGGGCACGGTCTTGATCAGTCGGTCGGTTTGCTGGAGCAGTTGTGAGGCCTTCGCCGCCGAGAGGCCCGGCAAGGCTGACGGCATGTAAAGCAGGTCGCCTTCGTCGAGATTCGGCATGAACTCGCCGCCAAGCCGGGTGAGCGGCCAGGCCGTGGTCGCGAAAACCAGAGCCGCGATCAGCAGCACGGTCTTGGGCCGCTGCATCGTCCAGTCGATCGCGGGGCGGTAGATATTGGTCAGCCAGCGATTGACCGGATTGGCCTGCTCGGCGGGAATGCGGCCCCGGATCAGCCAGCCCATCAAGATCGGCACCAATGTCACCGATAGGATCGCCGCCGATGCCATCGCATAGGTCTTGGTGAAGGCGAGCGGCGCGAACAGCCGGCCTTCCTGCGCCTCCAGCGTGAACACCGGAATGAACGACAGCGTGATGATCAGCAGGCTGAAGAACAGCGCCGGGCCGACCTCGGCCGCCGCCTCGGTGACGACGATCCAGCGCATCTCACCCTCGAGATGCTTGCCTGGATGCTCCTGCTCCCAGCGCTCGATCTTCTTGTGGGCGTTCTCGATCATGACGACGGCTGCATCGACCATCGCGCCGATGGCGATGGCGATGCCGCCCAACGACATGATGTTGGCGTTCACCCCCTGGAACCGCATCACGACGAATGCGGCGAGCACGCCGAGCGGCAGCGTGAGGATCGCGACCAGCGCCGATCGGACATGCCAGAGGAACAGGCCGCAGACCAATGCTACGACGATGAACTCCTCGACCAGCTTGTGGGTGAGGTTCTCGACCGCGCGATCGATGAGTTGCGAACGATCATAGACCGTCACCACCTCAACGCCGGGCGGCAAGCTCTTCCTGAGACCGGCGAGCTTGTCCTTGACCGCCGCGATGGTCTCGCGGGCATTCTTGCCTGAGCGCAGGATCACCACGCCACCGGCCACTTCGCCCTCGCCGTTCAGCTCGGCGATGCCGCGCCGCATTTCGGGGCCGATCTGGATCGTGGCGACATCGCCGAGACGCACCGGCACACCGCCGGCGGCGGTCCTGAGTGGGATCGCCCGAAAATCGTCGAGCGTCTTCAGATAGCCCGAGGCGCGGACCATATATTCGGCCTCGGCCATCTCCAGCACCGAGCCGCCCGCTTCCTGATTGGCCTGCTGGATCGCCTGGACCGCCTGGGCATGGGTGACGCCGTATGCGGCGAGCTTCACCGGATCGAGCAGCACCTGATACTGCTTGACCATGCCGCCGATGCTGGCGACCTCGGCGACGCCCGTCACTGTCTTCAACTCGTAGCGCAGGAACCAGTCCTGCAAGGACCGGAGTTGCGACAGGTCGTGGCGGCCGGTCCGGTCGACCAGCGCATATTCATAGACCCAGCCGACCCCGGTGGCATCGGGACCGAGCGCGCTGCGGGCGCTCGCCGGCAAGCGCCCCTGAACCTGGTTGAGATATTCGAGCACGCGGCTGCGCGCCCAATAGAGGTCGGTGCCGTCCTCGAAAATCACATAGACGAAGCTGTCGCCGAAGAAGGAATAGCCGCGCACCGTCTTGGCACCCGGCACTGACAACATGGTGGTGGTGAGCGGATAGGTGACCTGGTTCTCGACGATCTGCGGCGCCTGGCCTGGATAGGAGGTGCGGATCACGACTTGCACGTCGGAAAGATCGGGCAGCGCGTCGATCGGGGTCGAGCGTACCGCCCATAGCCCGACGCCGACCAGCGCCAGCATGCCGATCAGGACGAAGAAGCGGTTCCTGACCGACCAGCGGATAAGATGGGCGATCACTGGCCTGCGACCTTGGCCATGCGCCGCACCGTCGGTCCGGCCGGCGGTTGATCGAACCCGAAGCGGACGCGGTCACCCGTCTTCAGGCCGAGCGCGATCTTCGGATCGGGAAGCTGGAAGGTCATCGTCATCGCTGGCCAGCCGATCGCCGGAACCGGTTCGTGGCTGAGCGTCACCGAACTGGCGGTGATCTGCTCGATCTTCCCGACGGTCTCATATAGAGCGACCCTAGCAGCGGGTTTGCCAACTGCCGGCGGCGCGCCGCCACTGAC